>Ga0335082_10000014_pt1 | contig 192461 bp, 183 predicted proteins | sample Lox_Sample_41_FD_206718 | JGI IMG/M metagenome (GOLD analysis project Ga0335082, IMG submission 206718) | Soil microbial communities from Loxahatchee National Wildlife Refuge, Florida, United States - Lox_Sample_4.1 | ecosystem: Environmental > Terrestrial > Soil > Wetlands | place: USA... | reverse complement strand
CGGCTGACGCGCAAATAACTGTCGTAACTCGTTTCGACATGGCGAACTCCTCTCGATTTTTTCAACTGCAGTCGTGCCCCATGGCGAAGATGTTGGGGCAATCCCGCAATTCGCGCCATAGCCGCGATCTTGCCGTTTCGTTGCCTCTGTATTACCGTCCAACTAATAGATAACAAGTCACTTGTTTGCTTCTCTGCCGTATCCGTTGTAGAATCTCCCTACTCGCTCTGGGGTGCTCATCTTGGCCACGAAGCCCGCCGACCCACCCGCTGCCATCCGCTTTGGAGACGATTTTGAGCTCGACCTGCGGGCTTACGAACTGCGCTCTGGCGGAATTCCGCTCAAGATGAAGCCCATTCCGATGGAGTTATTGCTCTTCCTGATTGAGCGCCGTGGTGAACTGGTCACCCGAGAACAGATTGTCGACAGGGTCTGGGGTCAAGGCGTCTTTTTCGATTCCGACAACAGCATTAATAATGCGATCAGCAAGATCCGCCAGGTCCTTCGCGATGATGCCGAGCAACCGCAGTTTATCCAGACCATCACCGGCAAGGGATACCGGTTCATTGCAAGTGTGGTCGAAGTCGAGCCCCACGTTTCGCCGCGAGGCCGCCTGCTGGAGTTTGCCGCCATGCGCGACGACTCGACGGAGGGGCACGAAGTCATGCCGGTCGAGGTCCGCCCTGCGAATCTACCGGCTCAGCGAACCGGGTTCGTCGGGCGCGAAAAGGAACTAGCTGGCGCCAAAGAACTATTGCTACGGAAAGATGTGCGCGTCCTCACGGTTACAGGTCCCGGCGGGATCGGGAAAACGCGTCTGGCGTTGCAGGTGGCGACCGGCATGGCCGCTCATTTTCCCGGGGGCATTCATTTTGTTGCACTCTCGTCACTCAGCGATCCCGGTTTGATCGCTTCCGTGATCGTGCAAACGTTGGGCATCCGGCAGGCCGGTGGTCAGTCGCCTCTCGAAGTCCTCAAGCAGAATTTGCAGGAATCGTCCGCGCCGCTGTTGCTTCTCCTGGACAATTTCGAGCATCTGGTTCAGGCCGCGCCTACCGTGACGGAACTGCTGGCCATCGCTCCCAATCTCAAGATCCTGGTCACGAGTCGCGCGGCCCTCCGAGTGTACGGAGAACATGAATTTCCCGTTCCACCATTGGCGCTGCCCGATCCCCGGTCGACCTCCACGCTGGAGATCCTGTCGCAGTGTCCCGCGGTCGCGCTGTTCGCCCAGCGCGCCGCTGCCACCAAACCGGATTTTGCGCTTACTCGAGAGAACGCTGCTGCCATCGGTGAGATTTGCGTCCGACTCGATGGTCTGCCTTTGGCCATCGAACTTGCCGCCGCCAGGATCAAAGTTCTTTCCCCCGTTTCGATGCAGGCCCGTCTGGCGAGCCGGCTCCAACTGTTGACCGGCGGAGCCCGCGACCTTCCGCAGCGGCAACAAACGCTGCGCGCCGCCATGGATTGGAGTTACGACCTGCTGGCTCCGGCCGAGCAGAAGCTTTTCGAGAGACTGTCCGTCTTTGTCGGCGGATGCACTCTGGAAGGTGCCGAAGCGGTCTGCGACACGAAGGGCGATCTCGGCATGGATTTGCTAGAGGGCATGGCGTCCCTGGTTGATAAAAGTCTCGTGCAACAGGTCGAGCGAGAGAAGAGCGAGTCTCGATTCTTGATGCTGGAGACGATCCGGGAGTACGCCCTGGAAAAACTGGTGGCGAGCGGGGAACAGACCCTCACTCGTCGCGCCCATGCCGCCTATTGCCTGGTGCTCGCAGAAGAGGGCGCAACCGAGCAATGCGGCACCGCAGCGACCGAATGGCTGGAACGCTTCGCGCTCGAACACGACAATTTTCGTGCTGCTCTTGATTGGCTGACCGAAACCAAAAATGCGGACTGGGGTTTGCGTTTGGGCGCGGCGTTGTTCCGCTTTTGGGAGATGGGCGAGTATCTCGCCGAGGGCAGAACCCGGCTGTGCAAGCTGCTGAACCTGGAAGGCGACCCTTCCAAGGCGCGAGCCCGCGCGCTCTTTGCCGCAGGCGTACTCGCGGGTGAGCAGGGAGATGGCGCTACCGCCGATGCGCTCATCCGGGAAAGCCTGCAGACCGCCCTCCAGTTGGGCGACAAGCAGGGCGCGGCTGTGTCTCTCAACGCGCTGGCCGTACAGGCCCGCGAACGCGGCGATGTCGCGGTGGCGTGCTCCCTATTAGAAGAAAGCCTGGCGCTATGGAGAACACTGAAGGACCAGAGAGCCTCCGCTCGTGCTCTCAGTAACCTCGCCAACGTCGTCGAGTTACAAGGCGACCATGCCCGCGCTCGATCTCTCTACGCGGAATGCCATTCCATCTTTCAGGAATTGGGGGATCGCACCGGAGTCGCATGGTCGATCAACTACCAGGGTGACGTCGCCCGCGATCAGGCTGATTTCCCTGGAGCGCGAGCCTTGTACGAGCAGAGCCTGGCCATCTTTCGGGAACTCGGCGACCGCTGGGGAATTGCAGCCACGCTCGCCGATCTGGGAAGCCTGGCCCGGGAAGAGGGAGACTATTCTGCCACCTACTCCCTATACCGGGAAAGCGTCAAGATATTCCATGAACTGGACCACAAGCGCGGAATTGCCCGGCTTCTGGAGTGCGTTGCAGGTGCAGCGGCTGTACAGGGCGAAGCCGAGCGTGCCTTGCGGCTGGCGGGTGCGGCGGCTGCGCTGCGCCAGAATATCGGTGCTCCGCTAAAGCCGGTGGAACAGGCCAAACTGGAAGCGGGACTCCACCCGGCACGCCAGGCTCTGACCATCGAGGCAGGAACCAGGGCGTGGCTGGAAGGCCGGGCCCTGACCGTTGAGAAAGCCATTGCGGAAGCGCTGACGTTCGGCGCCGCCCCCGCCTAGAGTTGCCCGGTAACCAGGCGGGATAGTGAAAGGATCCCGATGTCCAGAGACCAGCTCTGTGAGCTACTCCGCGCTTGTTGGATCGATCAGGCGTCGCACGGCAGACACGCGATTGGCAGGAATGCCCACTCGCCGTGCGTGTTCCAGAATGATCGCTTCATCCGGGGCGATATAAACGCAGTACACTTTATCGCCCGTGACGTAGCTGTGGAGCCATTGGATCTCGGGACCGAGTCCTTTTAAGACGCTCACTGACTTTTGGGACATTTCCCGCAGTTGGGCATCGGTAAGATTTCCGGCCCCCGGAACTTCGCGTTCAATGACGAACTTGGGCATGCCATCCCCGTGATGGAGATATATCCTAACAAGCGGGTGGGATCGCTTCAACACGCGAGGTTGCGCCCCGCCTCGGCAGACAATCGACAAAAAAATCAGGACGAGGTTCACGTGGACATCCGATCGCTGCAGAAGCCGCTGAAAGAGCAATACCGCAACGACCCTGGTTCTTCGAAAATCACCATCCGGGCCAAAGGCGGGCAGACCGACGCCCCCGTAGCTTGTTCGGTCGATATCGGACGCGCCATCTACGAGGCCCAAGCGCACCAGGGTGTCGGAGGCGCTGGAAGCGGTGCCTGCTCTGGTGACCTTCTGCTTGGAGCACTGGCGGCATGCGCCCAGATCACGTGCCAGATGGTGGCTGCGGCCATGGGCATACCAACCGACCGCATCGAGGTCACCGTAGAGGGAGACTTGGATCTTCGAGGCACGCTCGGCATCGCAAAAGACGTGCCCGTCGGCTTTGAAGGTATCCAGCTCCATTTTGATGTGGCCGCGCCCCAGGCTACTGCCGAGCAATTGCGCGCATTGCGAGAGAAAACAGAACAGTATTGCGTGGTAATGCAGACGTTGCTGCGCCCGCCGCGTTTGCGGACCGAGTGGGCCGGTCCAGAATAGCCCGCGAAATCGGGCCGCATCTCCACTCTTAAATGATTGATGTCCATAGACTTACACTCCCCCTGCCCATCCGGCCCGCTTTCTGGGACAATTGAAGTGGGTAAGCGCCAGCCTGCTACGAGCCTTCCATGGATCCCGATCGCACTGCCGTCCTCAATCCGACCCAGGCCGACCCTGCTCCGGCCCGACCCGCCGACACTTCTCTGCAGGGCTCCGTCCTCGTCCTGATCCAGTTCGACGTCTGCGAAGAGATTAACCTCGACGCCCTGCGCGACATCTTCGGGGCCCGCCGGCAGGAAGCCAGCTTCAAGCACCCTGCCCCCGGATACGTCCAGTACCAGCGGCCGCCGGTGGTCGAGCGGGTCGAACCGCTCGTGCTCGATAGCGGCGAGCGCCTGGACGCCCAGATCAAGTACTACGACTACGGCGTGCTTAGCGTGGTCTTCGAGCTGCCTTTTTCCGGCGACTGGGACACGCTCGTCCGCCTCTCCAGCCGCTGGGTGTGGGACACGGATTTCACCAGCTTCGCCCAGAAGGTCGTGAAGCAGAAGATCGAGCGCGCCCGTCCTGCGCTGGTCAAGCCGTATGACAATTGGCTGAATGAAGACTACTTCGTCTTCCACGTGCGCGAGATTGCCGGGAACCCGTCCGGTTCCGAACTGCTCGCGGCCGAAGGCGGACGCATCGCCCAAATCGTCCGCGGCGAGAATTGCGCACTCTCCGACGGCGAGCGGCAGGAAATTCTGCAATCGCGAATTTCGTATTATCCGAACGACCTGGCCGTAATCGGCTGGAACGGCGCGTTTCTCTACGACAACGCCGCCGGTGCCGAGCCCGCCATCCAGTTGCTCGAATACGCCAACTCGCAGCTCTTGGAATTCCGGCACTACGACGAGCTGCTCACGCGCGAGTTGCAGAGCGTCTACGACTTCCTCGAGCACGGCTCGACCGGCATCTTCGCCCGCTGGAAAAATGCGAAGCGCGCCACGCGCCTGCACACCGTGCTGCTCGACGTCGACGAACTCACCGAGCGCGCCGACAACGCCATCAAGTTCCTCAGCGATATGTTCGCCGCCCGCTTCTACAAGATGGCTGCGTCGAAGATCGGCGTCAGCGACTACAAAGATCTGGTCAACCAGAAAGTCCACACCGCCGAGGAACTCTACCGCTTCATGGTCGACCAATTCCACCAGAGCCGCGCGTTTGTGCTGGAGCTGATGGTGGTGATTATTTTGATTATTGATTTGATCTGGCTGTTTAAGGGAAGCACGCCGATCTAGGGTGGCGTTTACGATTTAGTGTTGTTTAACATTAATCCGGACGATGACGACGTTTCAGCCACTGACGTTACGAGCAAGAGTTGCGATGAGCATTTCACTTGCCTCTGCAACCCTCTTTGCAGTGGTCTGGGTCGCTTTCACAGTTTTACGAGTGTTTAGCCCGTTCAATTACGTGCGTTTCGTTACGGCGAGTTTCGTCGGAGCGTTTGCATCGATAGCCACGCTATTGGTCTGTTTGTATCCGAAATGGAACGATGGAGTTGTTTCGGGAGACAGAAGTGTACTCACAAGGCTCGCTGCTTGGGTCAGCATCACATGTGTACTCGACAGCTTGATCTTGGAGCCCTTCATATTGCGTTACTTTTTCCCCGGGCTCGACTATGACGATTCTCTTCGATGGCAGTTCCAGTTGATCGTCGGAGGTCTGCTCGGTTCAGCCGTTGCCATATCCAAGCGAAGCTGGCGATGGGTTCCGTTTTCGTTAGCAGCAACGGCCTTTGGCATCTTCTGGCTCGTCGTCATTTTCTTCGGTGAATGAACTCGGTCGTCCGTCCGAACAGATCGAGCACGCTCACGGGCCACGATTATCGCCCCCAAAGTGATCGCCACCCTCACCCTCGAACTCCGCATCGAGCACGCGCAGTCGCTCAAGGACAAGCGCCAGGTCGTCCGCAGCCTCAAAGACCGCATTTGGCCCACGCACTCTCCTATGCCTGGTTCAGCAAGCCGCGAGCTTCCCGCAGGACGACGGGGAGCTTAAGCTCCAACACATTCCACACGATTCGATGGTCAATCTCAGCGTAGCCGTGGATCAGAATGTTGCGGAAGGCGATGATCCTTTGATATTCGCTTACCTTCGAAGCAGTCCCCGAGTCGATGCGAGCCAATTGGGCAAGCGCCTCCCCGACGATCTCCAACTGTCTCTCAACCGCCGAACGCAGCATGGGATCGGCGATGTAATCGTCAATGCTCTTCTCCCGGACAAATCCAAGCGCCAGTTCAGCTGCCTGCGCGATGTCGTAGAGGTACTTCTTCGACTCAATCCGCATAGACAAGGGTACGGGTGGACTCGACCGCCTCACGGAAGTAGGGATTTTGAATTGCAGAAGCGACTACCAGGTCAACCGGCCGGTGGAACAACTCCTGAAGGTCCTCCAACAGCCCAAAGTATGTGTCCGCATATTGGTCGGGACCTAATTCCTGAAAAGTCACAAGGAAATCGAGGTCGCTGTGTGCCGGATCGAAATCCGGCCTGGCCGCTGAACCAAACAGCTCAATGCGCCGGACTCGCCGGCGACGGCACACCGCTTCTAGTCCCTGACGCTTTTCTTCGATTATGCTGTGCATGGCATCCTTTGCCTGCTCCATCTTAACTTACGCTATCCGATTTGGCCTCACCGAGTATCGATGATCGCCACTCTCACCCTCGAACTCCGCATCGAGCACGCGCAGTCGCTCAAGGACAAGCGGCAGGTCGTTCGCAGCCTCAAAGACAAGCTGCGCGCCTCGTTCAACGTCTCCGTCGCTGAGCTCGATCCCTCAAACCTGTGGAACCAGGCCACCATCGGCGTCGTCGCCATCTCCCATTCCCGCGACTACCTCGACGGCCTGATGAAGAACGTCGAGCGCGCCGCCCTCCGCATCACCAACAATGCGGGGGCCGAGGTGACAGATTCGTTTGTGGAATTCTACTGACGAAAGGTCACGGGTGACAGGTCACAGGGACACCTTCGAGAACCAGCGCCTGAGACCTGTGACCCGTGACCTGTCACCTGTGACCTCTTTTTTCTGCTATTCTGAGCGGTTTTCCCCAGCAATCTATGGAACGTCGTGGAGTCAAATATCACCGGGACCGGCTGAGCGAAGCCATCCGCGAGGAGATTGAAACCATCCTCGAAGGCGAACTGGGAGACCCTCGCATCGGCCTGGTCAGCGTCTCCGGCGTGCAGATGGCCGAAGACGCCCGTTCTGCGCGCGTGCTCGTCAATGTGGCGGGCGACGACGACGAAGCCGAGCGCAGCCTGGAAGGCCTGGAAGCGGCCAAGGGTTTTGTCCGCCGCGAACTGGCGGAGCGCCTGCGCCTGCGCAAGCCGCCGGAACTTTTCTTCCAGCTGGACCGTTCCCAACAGTTGGAAAGCCGGGTGGAAGAACTTCTGGAGCGAGCAAAAAAGCGCCGCAAAGAGAAGTAGAGGGACCAGAAATGCCCTGTGCCAAGTGTGTTTTTGCTGACTACCGACGACTGACCACCGACTACTGATTTTCATGCTCGACCGCGTCTTACAGGAAATCCGCGCCCGTCGCCGCTTCGTGGTGACTTCGCACGCCCGTCCCGACGGCGACGGCATCGGTTCCGCCCTGGCCTGCGCGCAACTTCTCCAGCACATGGGGAAAGAAGCGACCGTCGTCATGCACGACGGCGTGCCGCGCATCTATCAGAACCTGCCATTTGCCGACCGCGTCCTTCACGCCGAAACTGTGCCCGCGAACGACGCCGTCATCATCCTCGAGTGCGACAGCATCAAGCGCACGATGCTGGAAGGGCTCGAGAATTGTTTCCTGATCAGCATCGACCACCACGTCAGCGGACGCAATTTTGCTCAGGTCAACTGGATCGATCCCACCGCCATGGCTACCGCAGAATTGGTGTACCGCATGGCACGACTGGCCGGCGTCACCATCGACGCCGATATCGCAACCTGCCTCTATACCGCCCTCATGACCGACACCGGCTCCTTCATGTTCGAAGGCACCAACGAGCACACCTTTGCCCTGGCGCGCGAACTCGTTCTGGCCGGCGCTGATCCCGCCCACTGTGCGCGCAATATCTATTTCGGTCATTCGACCGCGAAATTGCGACTGCTGGGTTCCGCGCTCACCAACCTGCACCGCGAAGGTTCGCTGGCCTGGATCTGGGTGACGCAGGAACAAATGGAACGCGCCGGCGCGCGCGAAGAAGACTGCGAGGGCCTGGTGAACTACGCACTTTCCATCGGCGATGTTCAAGTCGCCATTTTCTTCCGCGAGTTGACCGACCGTCGCTGGCGCGTCAGCCTGCGCAGCAAAGGTGAAGTGAATGTCTCTGCGGTAGCGGAACATTTCGGCGGCGGCGGCCATAAGTGCGCCAGCGGCTGCTCGGTGGAAGGACCTTTGGCGACAGCCGTGGCCCGCGTGGTGGAACGTCTGCGCGCCGAGAAAGCGGCGGTGAACGCGTTATGAATCCAGACCTCGTGCGGCAGTTGATCTCATTCGTGGGTGCGCTGCTGATCCTGATTGCCTATGCCGGCCATCAACTGGGCTGGATCAACGCGCGCCGCCCGCCGTACAACATCCTCAATGGCGTGGGATCGGCAATCCTGTTTTGGATCGCGTTGCATCCATTTCAGATCGGCTTCATCGTGCTGGAAGGCGTCTGGACCCTGATCAGCCTTTGGGCCCTCCTGCGCCCGCGCCCGGCTTGAGTCCCATGAACATGCGAACCCGCACCGACGTGCTCCTGCTGGTTGCGTTCTGCGGCTTTCTCTTCTTCTATGGCCTGGGTTCCTTTGGACTGGTCGGCGCCGACGAGCCACGCTATGCCCAAGTCGCCCGCGAAATGCTCGCGCGCCACGACTGGATCACGCCCACGCTTCAGGGCAGGCCGTGGCTGGAAAAGCCGGCGCTCTACTACTGGCAGGCCATGCTTTCCTATTCGCTGTTCGGCGTGAGCGATCGCGCCGCGCGCATCCCCGCCGCCGCTGATGCCGCCCTGTTGATCGCAGCGATCTATCTCTTCATGCGTCGCTTCCGCCCCGGCTCGGAGATTGATGGAGCTCTGATTACCGCAGGGTGCGCAGGCATCATCGGTTTCGCCCGCGGGGCATCCACCGACATGCCGCTCGCCGCCACGTTGGCCATCGCCATGCTTGCCTGGTACGCGTGGTACGAAGGCAAAAACAGACTCGCGCTGGCCGCCTTCTACTTCTTTCTTGCCCTGGCGACATTGGCGAAGGGTCCCGTAGCGCTGTTCCTCGCTGCGGCCATCGTGCTGATTTTCGCAGCAGTGAACCGCGACTGGCGCAACATTCTCGATGCACTCTGGATCCCCGGCATCGCGTTGTTTCTCGCTGTCATGCTGCCCTGGTACGTCGCAGTACAGCTTCGCAACCCGGAATTCTTGCGCGTCTTCATTCTCGAGCACAACCTCGGACGTTTCGGCCACGACCTCTACCACCACCGCCAGCCGTTCTGGTTTTATGCCCCGGTTCTCTTAGTGGCACTGATGCCGTGGACGTTGTGGCTGATCCTCGCAATTGTCGAGCGAGCGCGGCTCATCTGGTCGCAAAAGCGGGAGGCATGGGCGACACCCGAAGACTCATGGCAGTTATTCCTGTTGATCTGGCTGCTCCTTCCTGTTCTCTTCTTCAGCGCTTCGCAATCCAAGCTGCCGGGCTACATCCTGCCTGCGGTCCCCGCTGGAGCTCTGCTCGTGACTGAATACGTGCGTGGCCGACAGAGTACCGACGCCACGACTTCGCGCGGGATCGCAGTGACACACGGTGCACTGTGCGGACTGCTCGTTCTGGCTGCTCTGTCCGCTCCAGTTCTCCAGATCAGCCACCGCCTGTCCGCGGGAAGGTGGACGTATATTGCGTGCGGCGCGGGCGTGATCGCGATGCTCACCATCGCGGTGTCCCTCGCGCGGATGGGACTCCGTATCCTGCGGCCCGCCACGATGGCCGCCGTTGTCATCTCGGTCGCAGCCATCCTGCGTTTGGATTCGCCCGTCATCGACGCTACACAATCGGCACGCCCGATCGCGCAAAACATCCTGAGCTTCTCGCATGAGGCGGTGCCAGTCGCGCTCTATCGTGTGAATCGTCAACAAGAATATGGCCTGGAGTTCTACCTGGATCGCGCGACGACGCGCTACGAAAACGGGCAGGTACCGAACCAGGGCCACGTGCTCGTCACGACCGAGAATTCGCTGCCACTGCTGAGCGACTACGTTCGCGGGCGGCGCGTCTCGTATCTCACCAGCATTCCCGCTCAGAAAGTGGAGTTGTACTGGGTAGAAAAGTGAGAGCCTTCAAGTCTCAGAACTTCATTGAATGTTACAAGACGGGCACAACAGGACAGTTGCACAAACTGGGGAATGCGGACTGCGAAACCTGCGCCGACAGAGGAATGCGGCCAGCGACTAGCTTTTCCTTTGAAACCTTGCAACCATGAAACTTTGAAACCTGCCTCCTATGGAAATCCTCGATCTCAGACATTTCTCTTCGGCTGACCTTCGCCCGCTGCTGGAAGATGAGATCGCTCTCTGGGCGCAGCTTCTTTCCTGGGACTACTCCGGTTCGGCGGAGATGATCCTCCGCTATCTCGACTCCAAGATCCTTCCCGGATACGCCGCCATCGAACGCGGCAGCGTCTTCGGTTATTCGTTTTTTGTGTACGAGCAGAGCAAGGGAGTGATTGGTGACCTGTTTGTCCGTGACGGAGGGCGCACGCCGAATCGCCAGGAGGTCGAAGAGCGCCTGCTGACGCACGTCATCGAAACCCTGCAGCAGTCGCCGGGAATTCACCGCGTGGAAGCCCAGTTGCTGGCTCACGAAACCGGCGAGGTAGTAAAACCCTTTCTGCAGCAGGGGTTCAGCCGGCATCCTCGCGTCTTCATGACGCTGGACATCCCCGCACGACCAGCGCCAGTTCCCGCTATTGCCTCCCAGTTCGAGATTCGGCCCTGGTCGGAACAGGAATACCAGGGCGCTGCCGCCGTTATTACGGCGGCTTATCGTGGGCACGTAGACGCCGACATCAATGACCAGTATCGTACCCTGAGCGGTTCTCTGCGTTTTCTCAATAACATCGTGCGCTTCCCCGGCTGTGGACTGTTTGATCCGCGCGCGTCGTTCCTGGTCTTTCAGAAGCAGACTCGAACCCTGATCGGACTCATTCTCTGCTCGCAGGTGCGCCCGGACGTCGGACACATCACCCAGGTTTGCGTCTTGCCGGAATACCGTTCCGCTGGCTTGGGCGAAGCACTGCTTGCGGCAACCACGAACAACCTGCGCCCGCGTAATTTCCGTTCTATCTCCCTCACCGTAACCGAAGCAAATTCCCGGGCCATCGCCTTGTATAAGCGCATCGGCTTCATTTCGAACCGGGTGTTCGACGCCTTCGTGTGGGAAGGGTAAGATTCAAACAGGCGTTGTCCATTCTAGTTCCACTTACTGTCGTTTTGACCTGGTGTAATAACTGCCCCCTCCACCATCTCGCCATTTGACTGCGCGGTCTTTTCGGTATATGTGTAAGAGCCGTCCTATGTCGCGACGAACCGTTGCCCCTCTTCTCATTGCGTTCATGGCCGTTCTTGTGCATGCCAAGACGGACGAATGGATGGAAGTCCGTACCCCGCATTTTGTAGTCGTCACCAATGCGAGCGAAAAGCAGGCCCGCCACGTGGCCGATCAGTTTGAGCGGATGCGGTTCGTGTTCCACAAAGCTTTTCCGAACGCCCACGTCGACCCTGGGTCCCCGATTGTCGTGCTCGCGCTGAAGGACAAGAAAGGATTTCAGGCGCTCGAACCCGAGGCCTACCTGGCCAAGGGTCAATTACAACTCGCGGGCCTCTTCCTGCGCGCGCCTGACAAGAACTACGTCCTCCTCCGGCTCGATGCGGAGGGAGAACATCCTTACTCCACCGTCTATCACGAATACACGCACCTGCTGGTGAGCCGCGCCGAAGAATGGCTACCGCTATGGCTCAACGAAGGGCTGGCCCAGTTCTATGAGAATACGGATATCCACGATAAAGAGGTTTTGCTCGGCCAACCCAGCGCAGGATCCATTTACTTGCTGCAACAGAACAAGCTCCTGCCTCTGCCTATCCTGTTCACCGTCGACAACAAGTCTCCCTATTACCATGAAGAGAACAAGGGCTCGATGTTCTATGCGGAGTCCTGGGCGCTAACCCATTACCTGTGGGTCAAGGACTATCAGGACAAGACCGATCGCATTTCTGCATATGCCAAGCTTGTCAGCGCGCACGTCGATCCCGTGACCGCGGCAAGCACCGCCTTTGGCGACTTGAAAAAACTCCAGTCCAACCTCGAGTCGTACTTGCGGAGCGGTATCGGGTACTTCAAGTTGCCCGGTGGCACTGATGTTGACGACTCCGCGTTCACAGTGCGGCCACTTACTCTTCCTGCAGCCGACGCCGTGCGCGCTGACTTCCTCGCCTACAATCAGCGCTTCGGCGATGCCCGCGCGCTTCTCGATCGCGTCCTGCATGACGACCCCAACAACGTGTCCGCCCACGAGACCATGGGATTTCTAGCGTTTCGCGACGGCAAGCTTGACGACGCGCAGCGCTGGTACGGGCAGGCGGTCCAACTCGATTCCCAAAGTTACCTTGCCCATTACTATTTCGCCGCCATAGCCATGCGTGAGGGCATGCCGTCCGCTCAGCGTCAGGATCAGATCGAAGCCAGCCTCAAGGCGGCAACCAAACTCAACCCGTCGTTTGCGCCCGCCTTTGACCAGCTGGCAATGTTCTACGGAATGGGGCACAAGAATCTCGAAGAAGCTCACACCGCCAGTCTCATGGCAGTGCAACTGGACCCGAGCAACGTCGGTTTCCGGATCAATGTGGCGAACGTATTGATGCAGATGGAACGCCCCAAGGACGCGATCGCCGTCCTGCAGAACGCCCTGAAACTGGCGACCACTCCGGGACAAACCGCCATGATTCAGAGCCAGATCGAATCCATGCAGCAATACCAGGTTGCGCGGGAAAGAATGGCTCAGGACTATCGCGAAGCCAGCGAGGAGACGGCACGCCAGTCAGCAGGCGAATCCACCCAGGCCGGAACCGCAACCGGCGTCGCGCCGGCTCTTCCCGAAGATGACCGCCACGGACCCCGCCGGACGGTGAAGGGCACCCTGAAAGAGGTCCAGTGCGCGGATCCGTCCTTGACCCTCAAAGTGGAGAATCCCGGAAAACCGGTGACGCTGCGTTCCCGCAACTATTACAAGATCCAGTTCAGCGCGCTCGGTTTCACGCCCAGCGGTGATTTGAATCCCTGCAAGGATCTGGAAGGAATGAAGGCCAAGGTCGAGTACTTCGAGGCCCTGAACGGAGCGGTGGGCCAGATCGTGGCGATCGAACTAACCAAGTGACACGGGAAACAGGGAGGCCCTGCTGTGTGTGTCGGTCGATTCAACCGTTTGTTGCTTGTTCTCCTGTTATGTCACTGCGCTCCGTTTGCTGCCGCTGAGGTACCGAAGGATACGGAGCCGTCTCACGCGCCTCGATTGCCCGAGTCCCATCGATGCGACATCAAGGATCTGCCAAGATACAGAAAATGGCTCAATGAGGATGTTCTCTATATCATCACCGACAGGGAACGCGGAGCGTTCTTGAAGATCTGCGACGACCGCCAGAGAGATGCGTTCGTGGAAACCTTCTGGGCACGGCGTGATCCGACTCCGGGAACACCCGAGAACGAATTCAAGGAAGAACACTATCGGCGTGTTGCGTATGCTAATGAACATTTCGCCGCGGGCGTCCCCGGATGGAAGACCGATCGCGGTCGCGTGTACATTATCTACGGTCCACCCGACAAGATTGAGTCACACACCGGCGATCAGAAGCCATCAAGCGATTCGCCCAATCCTTCTGAGGTGTGGATCTATAGACGAATCCAGAATGTCGGCCACAACGTTAGGTGGGAATTTGTCGACACTTGCCGATGCGGCAAGTACCGCCTGAAGGCAGACCCGACAACCATCGAGCCTTTCGACTTGCCACAGACCAATTACTGGTAACGCGTTCGCTGGACGTCAGTAGCGAGCAGCCAGCCGCTACCTTCGCAGCAGCCACATCGCCCATCCCGCTACGAACACTCCGCCGACAAACAGCGCGAAGCAGTAGAGCCCATATCGGATCTGCTCCATGGTCGTATTGCGCTGCGTGATGCCGAACACTACCGACGCGAACAGCGCGAAAACGACGGCGGCACTGAAGTGCGAGAGATTGACGGTCATGGCTTCTTTCCCAGAGCAATATGGTGGGCATCGGCAGCTGCGATGAAGTTCAGCAGCCCGGCGACGATCAGGAAAGTCTTGCCATAATCGGCGACTGCGGTAGCCGCCGGCGCCTGGCCCCACTCCATCATGCGCGCCAGAAAGTAGAGCAGGCCGCTGCCCATATCGCCCACAAAGCCCAGAATTTCTAGAATGTCTCCCCCGTTAGGGCTGTAGATGCGTCCGTTCATCCCCAGGCCGATCAGAAACATCGCCACCACCGAGATCATCAGCAGGACGCCGCGCACGTAGCGCTTGAGCAGCAGATGCCCGGCGCCGGGGATGATCCACCCGGCAATCGGAGCAACCACAGCCATCGTTGTGATCGGGTATTGCGGTTGAGCGGCGGCTTTTTCTGTCGAGGTTTTAGCCATTCAGATCGTTACGAGCTCTCGTTGAATTTTACCAGTCACTTCGGCGCGCCCGAGCCGCACCAGCACGTTGACTTCGCTGCGCACCCCGAACTCGGGCAGGTAAATGCCCGGCTCGATCGAAAAGCAGGAATTGGGCAGGATGCGGCGCTCGTCATGGATCTCCAGGTCGTCCATGTTGGCGCCGTTGGCGTGCACCTCGGTCCCGATCGCATGCCCGGTGCGATGGATGAAGTAGTCGCCGTATCCGGCATTCTTGATGTGGTTCCGAACCGCCCGGTCCACTTCCCATCCTGCAATTGGCCGTCCGGCACCGATCGCTTCGATCACCGTTTTCACGCCGATATCGCGCCCCTCGCTGACGATTTTGAAAATCTCGCGCTGGCGATCCGTGGGCTTACCCACGACTCCGGTCCAGGTGATGTCGTAGTACACCGCACCGGGCGTATTCTTTTTCGCCCACACGTCCAGCAGGACGAAATCCCCCTCCCGTATCGGGACCGGATGCTTCGCGCCCGGCTCGTAATGCGGATTGCCGCTGTTGGCGTTCACGGCCACGATCGGCGGATCGTCCGTGACCAGGTTCTCGCGCTGGAACGCATCCATGAACCACTTCTGGATTTCGTGCTCGTGCGTGCCGCCGTTGCGCACGCGCCGCCCGATCTCCTGGAATGCGTCCGCCGTCAACCGGTCAATGATGTCGCGCGCGGCATAATGCATCGCAATCTGTTCGTCCGTCATGGTCGCTTCAAACTGCGCGACCAGATCCTGGGAACTGACCACGTTCTTCCCCAACCCCCGAATCAGATCCACCGTGCCGGCGTCCACCAGCGACACGGTGAAGACCAGGTTGTTTGGGGAGTACTGCATCGCAATATCGCGCTGCGAAGCTAGCAGGCCCTTCATACGATCGAACAATTCCTGCCATCCGGAATACACCTGCTTGGAACCGGGCAGGGTGTCAAGGTGTCCGGCTTCAATCCGATGGACGAGTTTCGTCGGCTCACCTTTTGCTGGGATCAGGTAAAACCAGCGCCGAGTCACCATCAGCCCATCGGGCAGTCCGAGGACACGGTAAGCAATAGGGTCGCGATGATGGTGGTCGTAGAAGAGCCAGCCGTCGATGTTGCGCTCGCGCAAGGCCTTCTGGATGGCCGAGAGGTCCATAGACAAAGGGTTATTCTACACGACCGTAGCGCCGGCGACCCGCCGCCAGTCGCGCGGCCCACTTGGCTCGCTCGAACCAACCGCAACGAACCCGCGTGCGCCATAAGTACTCATCTGCCGAATCCGTCACAGGCCCGCCCAACACCTTTGTGATACAAAATACTGTTCCATGCCAATGCACGCCTCTGGCAGTCCAATCCCGTCTGAATCCGGTGTGCCGTGCTGAGGGCCGCGTTCATCGCGCTCTCGGAGAGCCGCTGGCTGCGTCACGTCGCTGAGCAGTCCCGCATCGGCCAGCGCACTTCCAGCCGTTTCGTCGCCGGAACGCAAGTCGCCGACGCCATCCGCGCCGCTGCTGCTGTGAACCGCTTCGGCGCCGGCGTGTCCATCGACAATCTCGGCGAAAACGTCACCAATGCCGACGAGGCTCGCGCCAGCGCCCAGCTCTATCATCATCTGCTCGATGAAATTGCCGCCCGCCGGCTCGACGCCAACATCAGCCTGAAACTCACCCACATGGGATTGGACGTGGACGAAGACATGGCGCGCGATCTCGTCCGCGGCCTGGTCGCCCGAGCCGCTTCCATGTCGCCCAAGAACTTCGTACGTGTGGACATGGAGGGCTCTGCCTATACCCAACTCACGCTCGATTTCGTCGAGGACCTCCATCGCATGCCAGGAAATGCGGGAAGCGTGGGCGCGGTAATCCAGTCCTACATGCGACGAGCGGAAGATGATATCGGAAAATTGCTGTCCCAAGGCATCCGCATCCGGCTTTGCAAAGGCGCGTACAAGGAACCCCCGGAAATCGCCTTCCAGCTGAAGTCCGAGGTCGACGCCAACTACGTCAAGCTCATGAAGATCCTGATGAAAAGTGGGATCTACCACGGGCTGGCCACCCACGACGAGGCCATCATCAAAGAAGCCAGGGCCTTCGCGTCGCGCGAAAATGTTCCGCACAACGCCTTCGAATTCCAGATGCTCCACGGAATTCGTCGCGACCTGCAGCAAAAACTGGTGCGCGAGGGCTGGAAGATGCGCGTGTATATTCCCTTCGGCACCGAGTGGTATCCCTACCTGATGCGCCGTCTGGCTGAGCGGCCCGCCAACGTTTTCTTCATCGCCCGGAATCTGTTGCGCCGATAAGAAGCGAATGACGGACAGTCCACGGCCAACCGCCTCAGTCCCAAATGACTTACCAGGGGCTCTAATAATCCCTGCGGGCCGTTGGCCATCGGCCCGCTGGCAGGCGGGAACCACATCATTCCTGAAGTTTTCCGGAGCAGAAGGGATTTTCCCCGCAACGTCGTTTTATTGAATGGAAACCAACTCCGCCGAATTCAAAGCTTGCCCCCTCGGCTTAAGTGCTTGAATTTGTTGTGGGTTTCAGTGGGTCCGTGGCTCGCGAGGTTCATGTTTTCGAGACTCCCGGTTTCCGATTAATCCTCCGCGTCGCCAAGGGGAAGGGTGGCGCGGGGGTTTTTGTTTTGTGTTCAATTCCTCGGAGAAAAAAGTCCTCGCACTCCTCCAAATCGAGTAGCGTTAGCGCTTCTTGCAGCAAAGTGAGTCGTAGGAGCACTCCGCCTCAATACAACCGGAAATTCACTTCGACGTTCACCACTACCGCAACCGGCCGCCCGTCTTTCGTCCCCGGCTCAAACCGCCACTGCCGGACTGCTTCCATCGCCTTCTCATCCAATCCCATTCCCGCCGATCGTGCCACTCGAATATCGCGAGGGCGTCCTTGAGCGTCTACCACCACCTGCAACACCGCCACTGCCTGATACTTCACCCTCCGTGCTTCTTCCGAATACTCCGGCTCCGGGCTGTAAATCGCACGTGGCGCCATAACTCCCCCGCCCACTACGTACGGCCCCCCGCCGAATCCGCCGCCCCAGCCCGGGCCCACTCCCGGTCCTCGCCCAGGCCCCACCCCTCCCCGATCACCGCTGCCCATTCCACCTTCGCTTCCTGTCCCGTTCGACAGCGGTCCCAACACTCCTGAGAGCGGATCTCCCAACTGGCTGGTTTGCGGGAATGACAGATTCGGCGGTCCGATCACCGTCGGTTCCGCGGGCAGCTTCGGCCGTTCGGTTCGCACCACGATCGTAGGTGGCGCAATCTGCTCGCGCGCGAAGCGTGGCGGATTGCCCTTCGATACCTTTAACTTGTCCTGATCCCCGCCCCCGCCCCCGCCACGACTTTCGGTACTCGCCGGCGGCAAGACGTAACTGATGTCAGTCACGACTACCGAATTCACCTGCGGCCTTGTCTCCCCGCGACCCGCTGCCCAGATCCCCGACGTGACAATCAGCGCGAGCGCTGCCGCGTGCGCTGCCAGCGAAGCTATGAAACTGCCGCGCCGCACCGGATATTCCCCCCCGCCCGACAAGGTGGGCAGCAGGTCGAACGGGACATCCTCAACATCTTTCGCCGCCGCGTTGTATCGCATCGCAAGAGCATTCCTGCGAGAAACCGTCTCCAGGATTCTCCCGTGATCCCCTGTGTTCCCTGAGGTCAAGATCTCGACAGCGTCAGCAGCAAGGCCACCGATATCTTCCGCGGCCTCCATCAAATCCGCCTGAAGCCGCGCCTTGAAATCCTCACGCGGAATCGTTCTCAGTTGGGAGACAAGGCTCAACAGTCCCGCGATCTCCGGATCGCACGCTGGCTGCACAGAATCATCGCCTGCATGCAATGCCTCAATCCCAACCTCGAGTTGATCAACCAACGACAGATCAGACATGACGTTTCCCCATCCCCGATCTCAGGTTCTGTAGCGCCCGATATTGCAGCTGTTTGATCGCTCCCTCGCTCCGCCCGAGTTCCTCGGCCACTTCCCGCAGGCTCTTTTGTTCCACGAAGCGCCTCCGAATCACCCGCCTCTGGTCGGATGGCAGCTCTTCCACAAGCTGAGAAAGCACGGCTGTCTCTTCGATCCGGCCCTCGATTCCTGCTTCCTCCAGATTGTCCCTTGCAACCTCCAGCTTTTTCCCATTCCGCCGCCATTCGTTCGCCAGTCGCCTCTTCGCGATTCCCAGCAGCCAGGCGGCGAAGGGAACGCCGCGCCACTCAAACAGTCCCAGGTTGCGCAGCGCTTCGTGGAACACTTCTGAGGTCAGATCTTCGGCGTCCTGCCGCGTCGGAACCCGCCGCGCGACATATGCATAGACGCGATCAAAGTTGCTCTCATAGAGGTCGGCAAACAGCGCGGGATCCCGCAGCGCCGCTGCCACTCTCAGTTGTTCGTCCGTTCCGTTCTCAAGAACCTTCAAAACGTTCTCCGCCACGGGTGGTTCTACTTACCTGATGGTGAGATGGCGGCAAAAGGTTACGGCGAGGCTTGAAAAACACAGGATCCAGCAGGCAGAGTCTTTCACTTCCTCCGGCAGGGCAGAGCTGGCCCTTTAGGGGCGATAGACAGGCGGGGAGTAATCCGGTTACTCGTCGGGTGCATCCGGCTGCTGGCCGTCGCCCGGCGCCAAGGGAAGCCGGGCGGCACCGCTCAGCAGTTCCCGTTCATGATCGGAGAACATATCCTTGTAACGGTCGGAGTTGATCAGTTGATCGCGCTGTTCCGGTGTCAAGTCGCGCATGTCCTGGATCGCTGCGGTCAGCCTGCGACGGTGCTCCGGCGGTAATTGCTGAATCTGCTGGAACAAGCCCCTGGCCTGCTGCTTCTGTTCGTGGGTCAGATGCTCCCAGATCTCCATCCGGTTCAGGATCCGTTCCTGCTGCTTCGGTGGAAGGCTCGAGAATCGCTGCAACCGCTGCCGCAGCGCCTCCTGCCTTTGCGGAGGAAGCTTCTTGAACTCGGGATCGTTTTCGAGCGCCTTGCGCTGCTCTTCTGGAGAGAGTCCCTTGTATTGCCGTAGCCAGTCCCCGGCGTGTTTCTGCGCTGTCTGTTGTTTTTGAGCGTCTTTCTCGTCCGCGCGCTCCGCACGGTTCTCCATGCGCTGCTGACGCCGCTGTCGGGCGTTCAGCCGCTGAGCGGACAGCGGGATCGCGCTCAGCGAGATTGCCGCCAGCATCATTCCCGCGATTCTTAGTCGCCCCCGCACCGCTCTCCCCCTACGGATTCGCCGTCACTTCGTCCTGTACCTGCAGCACATCCAACACGTCAAAATCGGCATACAACTCGTCGTCTTTTTCCAGCGCCTGAAGATCGCCCACCGCCGTGCCCGGCACGGCCGGAACACCCGGGACAGGAACACGAATCGCCATCTGCTCTTCCGGTCCGGGAAACAGGACATCCCGCTGATTCACTATCGCGGCTCCCGCTACCAGCAGGGCTGCCAGCGATATTGCCCACCCCGGACGCAGCAGCCAGTGCAGACTCCCCCGTTCCGGACGTGCCATTTCTTCCCGCAGTCGCGCTCCCAGCCGCGTTTCGAAATACGGTGACGGCTCTGGCGCCTGCCACTCGTCCAGCAACGTCATGGTCTGCCGGAAACCCTGCAGCTTGGCCGCACAGGTTGAGCAATCCGCAATGTGCTTCTGCACATCTTCCGCCCCGCCATCCATGCCGGCGGCCAGGTCGGGCAACAATTCTCGCACTTGATCGCAATTCATACTGCTTCCCCTTACTTCGCCAGGACAAATTCTTTGAGCTGCTCGCGCAACGTCTCGTATGCGCGGAACAGCAACGACTTGGTCGCCGATTCACTCAGCTTCATCACTTCGGCGATCTCGCGATAATCCATCTGTTGATACTTGTGCAGGACAACCGCCATTCGTTGCCGCTCCGGCAATGCCTGCACTTTCTGCCGGATCGCCGCCAGGCGTTCCCGGAGCAGAATCTGTTCCTCCACGGTCAGCGAATCGTCAGCCAAGTCGGGTGTCGTGCCAGTCGCCTGATCGGGCTCATCGAGCCGTAGCGTATTCTCCGGACGCTCATGCCGCGTGTCGCGCGCGTGGTTCACCGCCAGATTCGTCGCGATCCGGTACAGCCACGTATTGAATTTCGCGCTCGCCTCATAGCTGCCGCGCGAGCGATACACTCGCAAGAAAACTTCCTGCGCCATTTCCTCCGCAGTGGCCGGGTTGTGGCACATCCGGTACATGAAGCCCACCATCTGGCGGCGGTACTTCTCCACCAGATAAGTGAACGCCGAGTCATCGCCGGTCTTCGCCCGTAACATGACTTCGGCGTCGGACACGCCGACAGCCTCGGCGGGCAACCCATCGCTCGCCACTGTGGAACGCAGGTCTCCGCCTCCCGCCAGCAGTCCACGATCAATCGCCACGCTGCTCACAGCAGTGGGAACCCCAACCGGTCCAGAAAGTTGCGCGCTGCCAGGGGTGGAGTCGAACGTAGAAGTGCTTTCGGGTGAATCGGTTACGCGTCGACTACCGGTGCGCTTTAAGGGCGGCATGGGCAAGGAGTTATCCAAAGGCTATCTGCCGATAGCAATGCGGTCAAGATGCTTGTGCTCCGCTCCACACTCTTCGGTTCACCCGAGGACTCGATGACGGAGCGATTGTCGTAGTTGTCCCACATCACTGACACGGAATCGCGATCGGGGTTACCTTGCTTTTTGCACGACGGGATCGGAGTCACCGCCGGAGGCGGCGAAAGCCCGCAGGCACAGGTCTCATTCTTAGGACCCAGCCGGTTTCCCGCCGGAGTACCCCATGGCCATCGATTGGAAATGTGTCTACACCGCCGCTTTGACCGAATCTCACCCCGACAAGGCTCTTTCCGCCTGTAACCATGCCCGCGAGGTGATCAATGATCGCGCGCTCGAGATCGGAACCGAAATGAAGGAACTCGAAGAGGCGCTGCGCCAGCTGTTCATCCACCAGGTGGAGAAATCAGGGATCGCTCCCTGACTGACCGGCCCGCGAGGGCTCGACGCATCGGGAATTGACGAGTCCCCATAGATCCGGCCGACTGCCGCTGGTCGCCGGTCCAGTTTTGCTACAATTCTGATACCGCAAACGTGGGCGCTTAACTCAGCGGTAGAGTGCCATCTTCACACGGTGGAAGTCATAGGTTCGAATCCTATAGCGCCCACCATTTTTTCAATAGCTTATAAAGGCTGGTCTGGCTTGCATCGGCACCTTTCACGCACAGCCAAGGAACTGAGGTACATGGCTTTGGCGGTCTCCACCAGGGACACTACCGAGGCACGAGTCCGATGCGACGCTCCAAGTCAACAAAGCGAGCATCTGATCGGAGTGCGTCGAACTGGGGCTCAAGGGCTAGCTCGGTTATCTGCGTGTCTCGTTCCGCTAAGGCATTCTCCAGGCTCTCGAAAGCTTTGGCCTTCTCTCCTAGGTGGGCATAAATGATGGCGAGGCCGTAAGGACGGACATAAGCTTCGGGAGGATTTTGCTGGTCCCCCGCAAACTGGAGTTGTTCTTCCCAGTAGCCGCGCTCGCCCTTCGCAGCGAGTTCCCGTTGCAGCGTCTTCATTTTTGCGAGGACATCTTGCGGTTGCTCGCCGGACAGGAGGCGTGCCTTCGTTTCCTCAGTGATGGCCTCGTCGTATCTTCCAAGGATGGCGCATAGCTGAGCCAAACGCTCATGGTTTAAAGGGAAATTGGGGTCTGTCTGGTTCACTTTTTGGAATTGTACGAGGGAATCGTTGTAACGCCGCGCCCACTTGAAGGTTAGTCCTGCGAAGGATTGGATGTGGGGCGAAAGTGGGTCCAACTCCATCGCTTTGGTCATCTCTGCAGTGGCCTCTTCGTGGTGGCCCAGCGGCCAAAGGTAGCTGTTGGAGTAAAACAGATGAGCATACGCATCGTTCGGTTCGAGTTCGATCGCCCGCCGAAACTCACGCTCCGCAGCCGGCCAATCGTATTCGTAATGTGCTTTGACAAATCCCAGAGCGCAATGAGCATCGGCCAGCGTTTCGTCGAGACTGAGGGCCCGACTGGCAGCCTCCAAGGCTTTGGGGGCCGCCTCTCCGGCGGGCACGCCTGCAAAAATCGGGGCCAGCGAATAGACACGAGCAAGACCGGCAAAGGCAGGCGCATAGCCAGGATCTAATTCTGTCGCTCGGGTGAAATTCGTGATTGCCTGTTGGAATCCATCCCGTGTCCGCAGGTTCCAGCCTTGCAGACCTCGCAGATATGCGTCGTGGGCCTCCACATTCGTCCGGCCCGCGGCAGCCAGGCGTTGATGGGTCTGCTGCGAAAGGGTAAGGCGGATTTCACTCGCCACCGAACTAGCAATGTCGCTCTCGATCCTCAGAACATCGCTGAGTTCGCGATCGTAGTTGTCGGCCCAGAGGTGCGACTGGTCGGATGACTGAATCAGCTGCGCGGTCACGCGGATTCGGCCTCCGGAATGGCGGATGCTCCCTTCGAGCAAGTAATTGGCGCCGACCTCACGAGAGATTTGAGCCGCGCTCTTCTGTGTGTGTTTGTAGCGCATCGCCGACGTGCGAGCAATCACCCCGAGATGTTGCGGGTCGAGGCTTCCCAATTGGGCAATGATTTCTTCTGTGATTCCGTCCGCCAGGTAGTCCTGTTGAGAGTCGCCGGTGAAGTTTTGCAGAGGAAGAACGACCAGCATGATCTTCCCCTGAGGTGGTTTGCGGAGTGCTGCGGTTCGTAAGAAAAGCGTCACTGCGCAGACCGCGAAGGCAACGACGGCGACACCGATCCAGCGGATTTTGGAAGACAGGGGTCGCGGCTTCGCAGCAACGGTCGTTGTAGGAGGTGAAAGCGAAGGGATCTGTCCCGGCTCGACCGGCGCGATGAAGCGATACCCTCGACGGGAAACTGTCTCGATGAATCGCGGGTTCTCCGCGGAGTCGCCGAAGGCAACCCGCAGTTTCCGGATGGCCGTGTTCAGCCCCTCGTCGAAACCCACATACGTGTCGGCCGGCCACAACCGCTCCTGCAACTGCTCGCGGGTGACTACTTCTCCAGGACACTCCAGCAGGATCGCGAGAACTCGAAAAGGCTGCTCCTGCAGCTGCACTTTTCGTCCGTTTTTGTGGACTTCGCTCGAGCCGAAGTCAATTTCGAACAGTCCGGTACGAACACGGCGGCGGGAACTGGCGGGCGATTCCATTAACCTCCACCCAGAAGAACTTGATTCTACCCCCCTAAGACCTAGTTCATGGAACTCGATAGCTCCTTCGGCAACTTCGTCTTAGCGAGTCAGGGAGGATTTAGGGCCGATCAATTGACGGGGTTCGGGGCACCGCGTTAGGAGTACACACACTTCGGCAGTTTGCTCCGGAATGAAAAAGCGGCGCGCTGAGGAAAACATGAAATCGACGAGGAGGATTTATGAACAAGAAGCTAGTCGTAGATGTAGTCGCGTTGGTTCTGCTAATGCTGGGGGCTTTGGGGTCAGGATATGCGCAGGGTGAATCGCTTGCTGCATGCAATAACAGAATCATCGCCGGCAACTACGGATTCACCATCCAGGGTAACAAATTAGGAGGGCAAGGACCCACCGGCCCGCAAGTGGGAGTGGCGATGACTGAGTTTGATGGCAAGGGTGGGCTCACCCAGATCGACACGGTCACGGTTAGCGGCGAGGTCGTCGCTGATTTCACCCACTCCCCGGCCACGGGTACTTACAGGGTGAACTCCGATTGCACCGGTACCTTCACCATCAATTTCACCGACGGCCGTCCACCCGTCGCCGCAAACTTCGTCGTGGTGGAAGCTGGTTTGGAAATCGACACCGTAGTGATCAGTGCGGGTGGAAACCAGGGAATAATCGCCACCAGCAGCATTGGGAAAAGACGGCTTTTCAGACCCTGACACCCGAGCTCGCTGACCGAGGGCACAGAGATCGTCCGATCAAGGAACAAGGAATCGAGAACTCCGTTCCGATCTCCCGTGCCCTTGGAACCGCCAATGGGGCGTCATTGTCGCGTTTGGCGAAAATCTGATTGAACGACATTGCTGCCTTGGCCGATATCCGCACTAGGTGTGCCGGCAACCCGTTGGCCGGACCACTCAGAAGTTGGAACTGTGACTCGGACGCAGGCATACAGATTGGACAACAGGGAATGACTCAGTAGAACATCAATCTTAAGGCCCTGCCATCGTTGGCGCCCTCTTCAAGTGATCACTGAGCCGTGATCCGTTTGCGATCCGTTAGTTACCGTGCCCGCCGTGCTCTCTATGTTGTTGAAACTACATCTACCCCAAAATTCGAATCCTATAGCGCCCACCATAGAGTTCACCCTGCTTTCTCGGAGCATCTGTCCCTTCCCTGCAAGATGCTAAGATGCCGGGAATGCCCCCGCGACGCAAAGCCAGAAAAACGACGCCTTCGTCGAAGAAGGCCGTTCGTTCGCGCAAGGAGTCTCGCGATCCCACCGAACTCGTCATCATCACTGGCATGAGCGGTTCAGGCAAGGCTTCTGCTCTGAAAGCTTTTGAAGATCTTGGCTACTACTGTGTCGATAACCTGCCCGTCGATCTCATCCCGCGCTTTGCCGAGTTAGCGCTGCAGTCCGGTGAAATTCCCCGCACCGCGCTCGTCGTCGACGTGCGCGAGGGCCCGCAGCTCGACCGCCTCCCCGCCATCCTGAAATCGGTCAAGCGGATGATCCCAACCCGTGTCATCTTTCTTGAGGCCAGCGACGCCTCGCTGCTCCGCCGCTTCAGCGAGACCCGCCGTCCGCATCCGCTCGGAACCGACGCTCCAGTGCGCGCCGCGCTCAAAGCCGAACGCCGCCACCTCAAGCCGATCCGCGCCATCGCCGACATGGCCATCGATACTTCGAAGTTCAACGTCCACGAACTCCGCGCGCATCTCACCGATCGCTTCAAGCACCAGGCTGGCGGACATCACACCATTCTGGTCTCCTGCGTAAGCTTCGGATTCAAGCACGGCGTCCCCGACGACGCCGACCTCGTCTTCGATGTGCGTTTTCTGCCCAATCCTCACTTTGTGCCCGAGTTCCGCGCCCTGACCGGCCGTCATCCGCGTGTCGCCAAGTACATTCGCTCGTTCCCCCAGACGCAGGAATTCATCAGCCGCATCTCCAACCTCCTCGTGTACCTGCTGCCGCACTATGTTCGTGAGGGAAAGAGTTACCTGACCATCAGCTTCGGTTGCACCGGCGGTCAGCACCGCTCCGTAATGATCGCCGAAGACGTCGGCAAGCGTCTGCGCAAAGCGGGGTACAAGGTCAAGGTCGTGCACCGGGACAGCCCGAAGTAGAAACCAGCCCTCCCCCAGGATCTCGAGAACCTTCGGACCTCCACCCTCGGAACAGTCACCCGAATCCGCGCGCCCTACAGTAAAATCATGGTTCCGCATGCAGAGCAACCCAGCGCCGGGCGTATCTGAGCCACGAGTCTCCGATCATCCCATCCGCCAACTGGCGCGCCTTTTACGCTATCTGCTCGCTTACCTGTGGCAGTTCGTTCCTTCCGTATTACTGATGGCCGTCGTCGGTCTGCTGGATGCTTTTCGAATCCTCCTCATCGGCCCCATCTTTGACCGCGTTTTGAATCCGTCAGCCCAATCCGCTCCCATTCAACTGGTCAAGCTGCCCGGCAGCGATCGAATACTTTTTCTGAAAGAATTAGTACCGTCGCACTTTCACAATCCTTGGACCATGGTGGCATTCGCTCTGGTCGCCGCGACAGTTCTGAAGGGCATCTTCGACTACGCCGGAACGTATCTGGTCAATTACGCCGGGTTTGGCATGGTCACCGATCTGCGCGACGATCTCTATAACACCATTCTCCGCCGCTCAGCCGCGTTTTTTTCCAAGCACACCACTGGCACGCTGATCTCGACCATTGTGAATGACATCGAGAAAGTCCAGGTGGCGATGTCGGCGGTTATGGCGGAATTCCTCCAGCAGTTCTTCACCTTCCTGTTCACCGCCGTCGTTGTCGTCCTGATCGGCAAACAGATGGCTTGGGTGCTCTTGCTCTTCGTCCCGATCATCCTGTACTCGTCCCGAAAAATCGGCCGCCAGGTCCGCACCACCACCCGCAGCGGTCAGGACAAACTGGCCGAGGTCCAGAACATCCTGCACGAAACCATTACCGGCAACCGCATCGTGAAGGCCTTCGGCATGGAGTCCTGGGAAATCGGGCGCTACCGCAAAGCCGCGCAGCGCTTCTTCCGTGCAAACTTGCGCTCTGTCGCCGCCGCCGCTGTCAGTTCCCCGCTCATGGATATCATCGGTGCCGTCGCCATTGCCATGCTCCTTCTGCTCGGCCGCGACCAGATCAATAAAGGGGTCTTCACCGCCGGCACCTTCTTCGCCTTCATCATTGCCGTCTTCAAGCTCTACGACCCGGTGCGCAAGTTTGCTCTCTTCAACAACAGTTTCCAGCAGGCGCTCGGCGCCTCCTCCGAAATCTTCCGCTTCATGGACATCAAGGACGAGGTTCCCGAAAAGCCAGGCGCTAAGCGGCTTCCCAAGTTCGCCAAGGCGATTCAGTTCGAGAATGTTTCCTTCGGATACGAAAATGGCGACGGCGCCCGCGACGTCCTCCACGGCATCAGCCTCGACGTGCAGGCGGGCGAAGTCCTGGCCGTGGTCGGCTCAAGTGGCGCCGGGAAGTCGACGCTGGTGCACTTGCTCCCGCGTTTCTTTGACGTCACCAGCGGCCGCATTCTCATCGATGGCCATGACGTGCGCGATGTCACTCTCGCGTCTCTGCGCTCGCAGATCGGCATCGTCACGCAGGAGACCGTTCTCTTCAACGACTCGGCCCGCAACAACATCGCTTATGGCCAGCCCCACGTCTCGCAAAAGCAAGTGGAAGAAGCCGCGAGGGCAGCTCTCGCCCACGACTTCATCAAGGCGCTGCCCGAGGGCTACCAGACCGTGATCGGTGAGCGCGGGGTCCGCCTCTCTGGCGGGGAACGCCAGCGGATCGCCATTGCGCGCGCGATTCTCAAGAACGCGCCCATCCTCATTCTTGATGAAGCCACGTCCGCCCTCGACAGCGAATCCGAAGCGTTAGTCCAGTCGGCGCTGCAAAATCTGATGACTGGGCGTACTGTATTGGTGATCGCGCATCGCCTCTCGACCGTGCGCCGCGCCGACCGCATCGTCGTGCTCGAAAACGGTACCGTTAGCGACATCGGCGCCCACGAAGAATTAATGCAGAAACTGGGTACGTATCGGCGGCTGTACGAACTTCAATTCGCCGAAGCCGATGCGCCCAGAGTGAATAGTTAGTGGCTGGTAGCCGGAACTCGATGCCAGACCCTGGCCCCGGATCACCGGCTACTCGGTTCTCAAACATGCCTCTTCGCTCCATGACCGGATACGCGCAGGTTAAAGGACAGGTGAACGCCGGCCTGGCCTTTACCCTCTCCCTCAAGTCCGTCAATCACCGCTTTCTTGACCTTCACTTCCGTCTGCCCTCAGACACCGACGCCCTGGAGATGAAACTCCGCCGCCTGTTGAAAGAGAAGCTGGCGCGCGGCCATGTCGAAGTAGGCCTCAGCCTCGAATACGCGGGCGGAAACGGTGTCGCCCTCAACCGCCAGCTCGTGGGCAGCTACGTCCAGGCCTTTCGTGCTGCCGCCGATGAATTCGGCGTCACCGGTGAGCCCGACCTGAATGTCGTGTTGCGCATGCCCGGCGCCATGGAATCCTCCAGCGACTCCGCCGGTGAAGAACTCGAGGCCGCCGTGCTGGCCCGGGTCGACGAAGCCCTCGCCAAACTCAACCAGATGCGCGAAGAGGAAGGCCGCGGCATCAGTGACGAACTGCGCGCCCGCATGAATCAGCTCGTCAAAGCGAGCAGTGGTGTCGAAGGCCATCGCAACGCCATCCTGCGAGGCTACGCCGAACGTTTGCAGTCGCGTATGCAGGAGATGCTTGGGAACCAGATTGATAAGGAGCGAATCCTGCAGGAAGCCGCCGTGCTCGTCGACCGCAGCGACATTCAGGAGGAAATCGTTCGCCTCAATACCCACGTCAAGCATTTCATTGCCTTCCTCGACCAGGGCGGCGAGGTCGGCAAAAAGCTCGACTTCCTCCTTCAGGAGATGAACCGCGAGGCGAATACTCTACTTTCGAAGACTTCCGGTCTCGCCGGGGAAGCGCTCAAGATAACGGAGATGGGGTTGCTGATGAAGTCGGAAATCGAAAAGTCCCGCGAGCAGGTGCAGAATCTCGAATGAGTATTGTCTACATCGTCTCAGCGCCCTCGGGCTCAGGCAAGTCCACACTGGTCAATGAACTCTTCAAGGTTGTTTCCGGCTTGATGTTCTCCGTTTCCTACACCACGCGCCCGCCTCGCGGCAGCGAACAGAACGGCAAGGAATACTTCTTCGTCTCACGCAAGGAATTCGAGGACATGATCGCCGCCGGCGAGTTCCTCGAATACGCCGACGTCTTCGGAAACTACTACGGCACCGCCCGCCGTTTCCTGCGCGAAGCCGAAACCGTCAACAACGATCTTCTTCTCGACATCGATGTGCAGGGTGCAGCCCAGGTCAAGAAGAAGATGCCCGACGCCGTCAGCATCTTTATTCTTCCCCCCGGCCGCGAGAAGCTGGAATGGCGTCTGCGCCACCGCGGGCTCGACTCGGAGCAGGTCATCCGTCGCCGGTTGGACACGGCCCGCCGTGAGATTGAGAATTACTCCAAGTATGACTATATACTTGTAAATGACCGCCTGGAGCAATCCACCGACGAACTGCGCGCGATCGTGCTCGCAGAACGTTTGATCCGTGCGGGAGCCGATCGTTCTTCCGAGAACGTACGGCTATTGGATACGGCGAAATCTTGCCGTTTGGATCAGGCGCGCGAGCGCGTGCAACCGATTCTGGCGTCCTTCAGTGGTACGATGGCGCCGGGTCGCTGAGAGTTCTGCTCTTCTTGGGGGAGAGTGTATGAAGTTAATGGAAGGCTTCGACAGCAATTACCGCTACATTCTTGTAGCGGCGCGGCGGGCCCGGCAACTGCAAGGTGGCGCTCCGCCGGTCATCGAAACCATATCGCGCAAACCCTGCCGCATCGCGCAGGATGAGATCAAGGCCGGCAAAGTGAAATGGCTGATTCCCGAACTCCCGAAGTCGGCGATGGACGCCGCTACTGAGGTCCTGGACAAAGCCTTCACTCCCGACGCTTAGTCGAACCGCATCGCGAAACGTGATTGATCGTGGTCGCCGGCGCCACACCCCCAGGGGTAAGGGCCGGGCGCTACTGCTGGGATGAAACCGCTGATATCCGTATCGCATCTACAATGACCGAGACACTCTCGTCATGAAAATCGCTCTCGGCGTTTCCGGCGGAATCGCAGCCTACAAGGCCGCTGAGATCGTGCGCCTCCTTCAGGATCGCGGTATCCGGGTGCAGGTCGTCATGACCCGCGCCGCCCAGGAGTTCGTCCGCCCCCTGACCTTCGCCGCGCTCTCCGGCGAAAAAGTCATCACCGACCTCTTCGGCTCCGAAGACCAGCAGGCCAACGTCGAATCGGCCATCGAGCACATCGCCGTCGCTCAGGCAATCGACGCACTGCTGGTGGCCCCCGCCACCGCCGACGTCATCGCCCGCTTCGCGCAAGGCATTGCCAACGATTTCCTGACCACGCTCTACCTCGCCACCACCGCGCCGGTCGTCATCGCTCCGGCCATGAACGTCAACATGTGGAACCACGAAGCCACGCAGGCGAACCTGGAGATTCTGCGCAAGCGCGGCGTTCGCATCGTTGATCCCGGCAGCGGATACCTGGCTTGCGGCATGACTGGCGCCGGACGTCTCGCCGAAAACGAGTCGATTGTTGCTGCCGTTCTCGAAGCTCTCGGCGCATCGCAAGACCTCGTCGGAGAGACCATCTTGATCACCGCTGGCCCCACTCGCGAGAAGATTGACCCCGTGCGCTACATCACCAACCGCTCCAGCGGGCGCATGGGCTACGCCATCGCCGAAGCCGCCCTGCGCCGCGGTGCACGCGCCCTGCTCGTGACCGGCCCAACCGCGATCACTCCTCCGGGGGAAGCCGAAGTCACCGAGGTGGAAACGGCGGAACAGATGCGCGAAGCCGTCTTGAACCTGCTGCCCCAGAGCACGGTCGTGATCAAATCCGCTGCCGTAGCCGATTTCCGTCCCAAAGCCGCCGCCGGGCAGAAGATCAAGCGCAAAGGCCCGATGACCCTCGAACTCGAGCCCACCTCCGACATCCTCGCCGAGCTGGCGCGCGCCAAGACTTCGCAGGTGATCGTCGGCTTTGCCGCCGAAACTGAGAACGTCCTCGAAAACGCCCGCAAGAAGCTGTCGGCGAAATCGCTCGATGCCATCGTGGTCAACGACGTCTCCCGCGAAGGCATCGGTTTCGACGCCGATCGCAACGCGGTAACCATCATCACGCACGACGAAGTCGTCGAAGTACCCGAAACCTCGAAGTGGGAAGTGGCCCAGCGCGTCTTAGACCAGGTCGTCAAGCTACGCAAGCGAGTGCCAGTCGTCCGCCGGTAGGTCGTCTGTAGAAGCGCGGCTTGCTGCGTCTCTGCCTGCGCCACATAGCCGTTTGCCACCGGGAGAACCACATGCATCGCGCGAGTTCTGTGTTAGCCTTGGCGCTCGTTGTGGGATTAAACGCTCAAACCACGCCCGTCCCCGTCGAGCAGGAACCCCATCACCACGTCGTCCTGAAGAACGACTCCGTCATGGTAATGCGCGTGACCATTCCTGCCGGCGAGACGACTCTCTATCACACGCACTCCCACGACCGTGCCGCTGTCCACCTGACCGCCAACACCCTCACCTTCCAGTTGCCCGACCAGCCCGAGAGTCCGAGCCAGGAATCCGAGATCGGCGAGATCTCGGCGTCAACGCGTAAGGATGCGCCCTACACGCACCGCGTCCACAATATCGGTCCCGGCACTTTCGAGGTGATGGACGTCGAATTCCTCCAGCGCCCGAAGGAATCGTCATCAACTCCCGCCGCCAAGGTCGCCGCCGAGAATGCCAGCGCCCGCGTCTACAACTGGGTCCTTGCCCCCGGCGCCAGTTCCGCCCAGCACACCCACACCCGTCCTTATCTGATCATTGCCGTGAGAGCCATGCCCTTGAAAATGACTGGGCCCGATGGCAAATCCCTCGCCGAAGAAGTTACGCCCGGCGATTTTCACTGGGTCGACAGCAAGGTCACGCACACGCTGACGAACGACGGCTCTTTCGAAGGCCAGATCGTCGAGATCGAACTGAAGTAGGCCTTTGCGGCACCGGGTAGACCTCTTCATCGCGGCGCATCCTCGACTCCCGTCCTTGTAAGACCTTTGCGAATCACTCGCCGACCCCTATACTTCTTCAAAAATCAACCGCACCACATGCCTCTTCTCAACCAACCGCAACCTCAGCTCCACCGAGGCCTAACCCTCACCCATACGATCTCCCTCACCGTGGGCACCGTCATCGGCACCGGCGTATTCCTGAAAGCCGCAGTGATGTCGCAAACTGTCGGCTCGCCCGGCCTGGTGATTTGGGCCTGGGTTCTCGCCGGACTTCTCTCCATGGCCGGAGCTCTCACCTACGCCGAACTCGGTGGTCTGCTGCCTCACGCCGGAGGCGAATACTCGTACCTGCTCGAAGCCTACGGAGAAGGTGCCGCCTTCCTCTTTGGCTGGATGCGTTTTGTCATGGGCTCCGCCGGATCGATCGCCAGCCTCGCTGTCGGCTTCGCGACATTTCTAGCCGCGATCCTGCCCATCAATCACGTCTGGATCACCTATCCCTATCACGTCTTCGGTCAGAGCCTCGTCTATCGCTTCGGGTCCCAGCAGGTCTTGGCCGTCACCGTGATCGTTGTCCTCTCGGCCGTGAACTGCGGCCGCGTTGTGCTGGGCGGCCAGGTTCAGAATCTGATGACGATCTTGAAAGTTGCCGGCATCGCCATCATTGTCGGCGGAATCTTCTTTTTCTCCCGCGGAGGCACGCTGGCCAACCTGGCCCGTCCCGAAGGAGTCCCTCCCTTCACCGGCTTCGCCGCCTTCGGCACGGCCATGCTTGCCGCGCTCTGGGCCTACGAAGGCTGGAATCAGATGCCCATGGTTGCCGGGGAAGTGCAGAATCCCACCCGCAACGTTCCCCGAGGACTGATCATTGGCGTCGCCCTCATCGTCGTGATCTATTGTGTTGCCAACTTTTCTTACTTCTTTGCCCTGCCGTTTTCTGACGTCCTGACCTCGAACTCCACTACCTATCGCGACGCGCTCCCGGTAGCCGCCAAAGCCGCTCAAACCTTTCTCCCGCGCTTCGGTCCGACCTTCGTCTCGCTGGTCTTTGTGATTTCAACCCTGGGCGCGCTGAACGGCACCATTCTTTCCTCCGCCCGTGTCCCCTACGCCATGGCCCGCGACGGCCTGTTCTTCGCCTCCTTCGGCCAAGTGAGCGGAACCACCCACGTCCCCGTCTTTTCGATCGTCCTGCAAGGTATATGGTCCGTGCTGCTGGCCATCTCCGGCACCTACGACCAGCTCACCGACTGCGTAGTCTTTGCCTCATGGATCTTCTACGCGCTGGTGACGACCGCCGTTTTCGTCCTTCGCCGCAAAATGCCGAACGCGGACCGTCCCTACAAAACCCTCGCTTACCCGTTCCTGCCGATGGTGTTCGTCATGGTTGCTACCTGGCTGGTATGGAACACACTCCATACCCGTCCGCTGGAATCATCGGTAGGCATTGGCCTGATCGCGGCCGGACTCCCCCTCTATTTTTATTTCCGACGATCGCGCATCCCCCAGGGCGTACAATGATGCTAGTGACAACCACCAAGTTCGTCGTCAGAGTGAATCGCGGTTCCAGCGTCCCTGAGTACGTCCAGCGGATTGACCGGACTCCAATCCAGACCACCACCAACCGCAAGCTGGCACTGATCATGGGACGCTTTACCGCCGAAGACGCGGTCAGGTCCATCCAGAGTGCGCGGTGCAACCCTGAGTTGGTTTCCGTGCAGGTTCGAGCCTAGGCTCGCCCACGGACCATTTCACCCCGGCAGTCGGCAGTCCCCTTTGCTGACGTATCGTAGTCAGGTTCGTCCTGGCGTACTCGGAAGAGTCAAATCCCAGGAGGAGGCTGAAGGCGCCGGAGAGCCGATTTGGCCTCGTCGGACCACTTCTCGGGGCCAGCTAGCTTCTCCGCCGCCTCGTAGTGCTCCAATGCCTGTGGAATTTGGTTCAGCTTTTCCAGGACTCGCCCCAGCCGAACATGAATGGCAAGGTCGCCCGGCTTTTCTTCGAGCGCATCGTTGTAGCGCATCCGGGCTCCGCTGTAATTCTTCTCGCCGAAGTAATAATCGCCAACTTCGACGTTGTGCGCCGCCTCCACCGCCATCTTCATCGCATCGGCACAACTCCCAACGGAAGTGGAACTGGGATTCGGGCTGACGGAACTCGCGCTGTTGTCGCTGGTGCTTCCAACTCGCGGCGCAGGTGCCGGAAAGGTGGGCGGCGTTCTTGAATGGTCGAAGCACAACCCCCAGATGCAGGTGATCGGCGGCAAAGGGTCGGTATTGCGCTTGGTCTTTTTGGATTGCAGCTTGTGGACCTCGGCAATGATGTCGTCAACCGGGCGTTCGGCAGGACACGGGGGCGGCACAGACTGCGCTATCACCGCTGCGTTCACGATCACGACCGCGGCTACCCATCGCACGTCCACACCCGTATTTTAGCGCTACGATCGCTCCCGCCGGGTAACAGCGTTGCGGTTCTTAAGGTCTTGCCTACTGTTTCTTCTTCTTGCCGAGAAGTCCACCCAGCGCTTCTGTCGGAACGCCCTTCACGCCGGGAACTTTCCCCGAGGCCGCGCCTTGCAGGGCGCCCACAGCCATGCCTCCCGCCATTCCTGCGACGTCTGGAACAAAGTGCGGGTCCGCGGTCGTACCCTGGATGCTGAAGGGGATTCCATTTTTTCCGCTTCCCGCCGATGCTACCTTGGTGAGCCCGCCCACGACTCCGCCGCTGAGGTTCGCTATCATCTTGAAAGCGAGTTGTCCTGCCGGACTCACCGTTCCCGCGCCGGTGATCAACCCGATGGCCGGAACATCCAGGTTGATGTCGTCAGCCTTTGTCCCTGCCGGCGTGACCTGGGCGTTGAGGCTGAAATTGCGAATCGAAGTGTCGGGTTTCGACACCGCTTTTCCCGCAAATGCTGACAGCGCTCCCAGCTTCGATCCCAGATCGAAGCCCGCCAAATCGGTATTGGATAACCGCACGGGCCCGGTAATGACCAGCTTGTCCACCGGGCCGGTAATCCCCAAACTTGCCGATAATGTCCCACCTTTCAGTTGCGACCCCGAAGGCAGAACGATGCCCAGAGACGGCAACATTGCCTCGAGTTCATCGACCGGCATATTGGGCGCATTCAGCTTCAGGTTGACCACTTGCGTCTCGCCCTGGGTTTGCACGGTTCCGGTCACATGGGCTTGTGCCGATCCAATGGAAATATCCCCTTGCGTCAATCGTGCCGATTGCTGATCCAGATCGGCGTCTACGGTGTGCTTGATCACAACCGCCTTGGGCGATGGCGACCCTTTCGGAGAGAACTTCAGTTTCGTGCCGGTGAAGGTTCCGACCGCCTTTGCCTGACTGCCGTTGGAGTTGAGGGTCCCATCAAAATTCGCCAATCCGCCGATCCCGCTTGCCGGGTCGATGAATCCGGAAGCGGCGATATCCATGTTGTTCACCCTCACCGTCGTCGCAAATGGAGTTTTGGCCGCGTCCTGCGCGCTGACGGGGCCGGCTTTTCCAGAAATATTCGCGTCCCCTCCGCCCGGTAATCGCGCCGTAAGCTTGAAGGGGAACTGCGACGTACCCGAAAAATCCGTGATGCTGATGTTGACCTTGTCGTAGACCTGCGCTTTGGCGGAAGAGTTCGCCTTTCCCACCACCACTTTGCCATCGTTGATGTCCAGCTTGCCCACTGAGAGATTCGCAGGCGCTGATTCACCCGTTGTCGGAGCCGCCGATTTCTTCGCCGATGTGCCGCCCAGACTGGAGAAGTTCCAGGTCCCGTTGGCCTTCTTCAGCAGGCTGATTTGTGGCTGGTCCAGAATGATTTCGGTCACTTTCAACTGCTTCGAGAAGATGAGCGGCATCATTTCGACGCCCACCTTGAGCGATTTCGCAGTGATGAACGGCGACTTGCTGAAGGCGGGATCATCCATGATCGAGATGTTGTCCGCACCGATACTGCCCGACAGAATCGACAGACTCAGGTTGCCCACCGTAACCTGGCGGCCCAATGCGCTGCTCGCTTCCGATTCGATTTTCGGGCGGAAACTGTTCACGTTAATGAGGAATGGGAGCGCGATCAGGATCACGAGAAGAATCGCTGCCGCGATTGCCGCAATGCGAACCCACCGTTTCTTCATCATCTGGCTGATCGCCGACTCGGCAGTTTCGGTTGGACGCGGCTTCTTGCCGGACTGGCGCGGCGTAGGAGGGGGTAGAGGTCGAGCAGCCATGGGGGCCTCCTGGTTGGAATTGAGAATTCCCAGTCAGTAGAGCCCTGTGGAGAAGCCGCGAACAACTGTAATGTTTGACAGCTTAGGAGTCGACGAGCCGCGACCGATTTGCTTTGTTGTCAACGAGCAGAACACAAGCGATCAGATGCCTGGCACAACTTTTCCTGCTGGAAAGACACCTGTCCGGGCAATCACGGTGTGATTTCATAAACGGCGCCGTAGCCGTCTTCCCCCCCATACTCTGTCGTGCCATAGAGGTTCCCCGCCGCGTCCAATACCACGCCGCTCGCTGGTTGGCAGCCGTCCTCGAAGTTGTTGTAATAGTCGAAGCTGAAGAGGACATTGTGTGTCCACTGATTGTTCCTCCCCGGCGAGAGCCTAAAGACAGTGCCGCAATCCCGACCTCCTCCGCTCTTAGGCCCTCCTCTGTAGGTAGTTCCGTAGAGATTGCCGGCCGTATCCGCAACCAAGCCCCCACTAGGGGCCCATCCCTCCGCGTCTCCGGAAGAGAAGGAGTGCAGGACTTTCATCGCCCACCGGTCAGAGTTCGGCTCGGTTTCTGTGAGCCGATACACGGTGCCTCCGCCCCCTACGCCTCCGGCAGAGGTAGTGCCGTAGATAGTTCGCACGCCGCCCACAACCAAGGTGAGCAGATCGCCGACTGGACCGTAGCCTGCCTTGCCATCCACCTTGAAGCTGAACTTGCTGATGAGTCCGCGAACCGGATCGAGCCGGTAGATGTTACCCTTGCCTTTTCCTCCTCCAGAGTAGGTGCTGCCGTAGCCCCAGACGCTGAAGGCGCTCGACGGTCCGCGTCCCTTGATTCCTGAAAATGAATCGAAATGGAACGAGTTCCCAGATGTATCCATGGAGAAGACTGTGCCCTGGCCCTTTGAACCTCCCCCCGTGGTTGTTCCCCAGATCCGACCGTTGTTGTAGGTCAGTGTAGCCTCGGGGGTGCATCCCTCGGTGCCGTCGGGGTTGAAAAAGCGGAGATAAGTGAGCCCATGTGACACCTTGAACACCGACCCACAGCTCGCATCGAAATCGTACCATCTCTTGCCCCAGCTCGTTGTGCCGTAGACGTTGCCGGCTTCATCCACCGCCAAACCGCCGATCGGGTAAGCCCCCTCCGGCTCGTCAGGGTCATAGCCATCGAACTTATACAGAACGCTGAACTCCCAGCCGCCACCGGAGGGCGACAATTCAAAGAGCGATCCTCCATTCCGCACCTCATCGTACGCTGAGACGCCATAGAGATTGCCGGCTGCGTCGAAGGTAAGGCCTGCGTATGGATTCTCACCGTCTTCCCAACTGGTGAAGGAGTAAAGTGTCTTGTAGGTCTGCGCTCCAGCACCGATACTGAAGATGAGCAGAAGTGCGCACACTGAAATCGTTGTTTTTGTACGCATGATTCTTTCTCCTAGGAAGATATTGCAGAGAGAGACACGGAAGCTGTGAGCGGTCTGCGATTCGCAGTTTACTGAACGGATCTCTGTGTTGCAGTGACCTCAGTCTCTGTTGTGCGTGATGAAGGTACACACAGCCCTGTTGCACAATCCTTCAGGCCGATCCGCTAGGCCCTCAACCCCCGCGCCCGCACCCGCCAAATCACTTCCACTTTTTCCCCACGGAAGCCAACAATCTCGTCGCTGAGATTGGCGCACGTGCACGCGTGATACGGAAAGAACCGGATCTTCTGCCCCAGCTTCACATCTTCTTCCGCCCGCCCCATCCCGTGCTCTTCGTTGAACCGCTCGACAAATATCTTTCGATCGACGGCCCGCGCGATCGCCGCCGGAGCCGTCCGCCCTGTGGCCACTCCGCCCGCGTCTCCACTGAACGTCTTCGATCCGCCGTCGATGGTCACTCGATCCCCGCTCCGGCTCACCACCGTGCAGAGCACCGACAGCGCCAACTGATCTTCACCCGCAATGCCGTTATTCAACTGCATCAGGTCGTTGAAAACATAATTTCCGGCGCGCACCTCTGTGACTCCCGGCACCTCTGCCACCCACTTACCGGTTGGTGTGCTGCCGGCGGTGACCTCACGCACCTCGATCGCGCTGGATCTCAGACGATCCGCCACTTCCACCAGCAGACGCCCTTCGGCATGCCCGGCGTCCTGAACCGGCGGCGCTCCCGGAAACGCACCCGACCGGTAAGTCGTGATCCCCGCCAGTTTCAGGCCAGGCAACGACTCGACCTCGCGAGCCAATCGCTCGATCGCCGCCCCGTCGTCCCACGCCACTCCTCCGCGATGCAGCCCGCTGTCAACGTCGATATGCACGTGAATCGTCGCGCCGGCCCCGGTCACTGCCTTCGATAACCCCCGCGCCGCTTCCGCGGAGTCGCAGTTCACCGTCACGCGCCGCGTGTGTTTCGCCAATTCTGCGATTCGCGTCCACTTCATCCCTCCAACCACCGGATACGCAATGCAGATATCTTGGACGCCTGTCGCCGCGAACGGCTCCGCCTCGCTCACCTTCGCGCAAACGATCCCGCAAGCCCCCGCCGCCAACTGCAAGCCGGCAATCTCAGGAATCTTGTGTGTCTTGATGTGCGGACGGAACCGGACCCTGCACCGGCTCATCACCGCCTGCCACTCGCGGATGTTTCTCTCCATCCGGTCCAGATCAATCAGGGTCGCCGGAGTATCGAGATCGTAGATGGATAAACCCGGTTGCGCGACACTGGTCTCCAATACGTTCGCCTCGCTCATTGTCCGTGCGCACCAGCATATCGCATCAACCCCGCTCTTCCCTTGACCGTCCTGCTACAATGAGTTATTGCATTCGCAATGAGAGTTGCTCATTGAGATAGTTCTTTGATCCCCTTAAGTCCTTATGGCTCAAGATTTTGCCTCTAACCCTTTGGGGCTCAAGATTTTGCCGGATTGCGCAGGCTAAGTTCTTGATTCCAGATATTTTGACTCGGGAAGGGGGAGGGGGGAGGGGTACCCCGTTTAAGAGTTAGTAAACAAAGGGGGCGGGAGCGAGACACCGTCTTTTTGTGGCACAGTAAAAAGACCGATGCTCACCTCCCAGGACCCCCGATTAGCCGGCCGCATCGCTTTCACCTACCCGAATTTTGTTTCCTACACGGCCGCGCGTTTCTTCATGGTCCTGGCGCTCGAGATGTTATCGGTCGCCGTCGGATGGCAGGTCTACGACATCACCCATCGCGCCATCGACCTAGGCTACGTGGGACTGGCACAGTTCCTCCCTGGCTTCGCCCTGTTCCTGGTGGGTGGCCATGCCACCGACATCTTCAACCGCCGCAAATTATTGATCGGGTGCTATGCGGCGTATGCGGTTTGTTCGGGTCTATTGCTGGCCATCAGTTGGGGAGCGCCAAGGTCCGTGCATTTAATCTACGTCGTACTAGTGCTGATGGGCATTATTCGGGTATTCAATTTTCCTGCCAGCCGCGCATTCTTGCCGCAAGTGGTGCCGGAAGAGCACTTCTCGAACGCCGTCGCCTGGAATGCCAGCACCTTCCAGATCGCGACCATCGCGGGACCGGCCATCGGCGGCATCGCCTACGCGATCTCCCGCGGACCGCACATCGTCTACGCGACTGCAGCTGCGGTCGCGATGGTCTCCGTTGTGATGACGATGCGCATTCATCCGTTGACTGAAGCAAAGCGGCCGAAAGAACCCGTCAGCCTGCGCAGCGTACTCGCCGGCTTCCGCTTCATCTGGGAGAAGAAGCTGATTCTGGGATCGATCTCGCTCGATATGTTCGCCGTGCTCTTGGGCGGAGCCGTCGCGCTGCTGCCCATCTATGCCAAAGTGATCCTGCACACCGGTCCGTGGGGATTGGGTCTGCTTCGCAGTGCCCCCGGAGTCGGCGCCGCGGTGATGGCGATTGTCGTGGCACATTATCCGATCCGAAGACGCGCGGGCTTGACCATGCTTTTTTGCGTGGCCGGCTTCGGCGTGTTCACCATCGTCTTCGGTGTATCACGCAATCTAATCATCTCGCTGGTTGCGCTGTTTCTGGTGGGTGCGAGCGACATGGTGAGCGTGATCATTCGTGCCACGCTGGTGCAGATCGCGACTCCCGATGAAATGCGCGGCCGCGTGAATGCCGTCGACATGCTCTTCATCGGAGTGTCGAACGAGTTAGGCGAGTTTGAGTCCGGCTTCACCGCGCAGTGGTTCGGCACCGTCCCCGCTGTCGTTCTTGGCGGCATAGGGACACTGGTAGTGATCGCAATATGGGCATGGATGTTTCCCGAGTTGCGCCGCGCCGACCAACTTACCGTGGCCGAGCTCGCTCCAGAAGAGAGCAGCTTGACGTGACAACAGCGCCAGCGACCCGCGGGTCCAAGCCGTGCTGCTACAATTTTTGTTTGCAGATTCGGAGACGCTGCCTTCAAGACAGAGCCGCGTCTCCGCATGAGGTTTTATATGCCGGAAACGCTGCAGCTTTCGAGCCCCGCTCCACTAACGACGTTGACCGAAGACGAAATCCTGTTTCGCGACAACGTGCGCCAGTTTGCCGACGATAAGATTCGTCCACTGGCGAAAGAGATGGACGAAAAAGGGATGTTCGATCATGGGCTGATCGAGCAGTTCTTCCAGCTCGGGTTAATGGGCATTGAAATACCTGAGCAATACGGCGGCGCCGGCGGCACATTCTTCGAAGCCATTCTTGCGGTGGAGGAATTTTCGCGCGCCGACGCGTCCGCCGGCGTCGTCGTCGATGTGCAGAACACGCTGGTTGCGAACGCAATTCTGCGCTGGGCCAACGACGATCAGAAGCAACGCTATTTGCCCAAGCTCGCCACCGACACAGTCGGCGCGTATGCCCTGAGCGAGGCCGGATCAGGGTCGGACGCGTTCGCGCTCCAGACCAAGGCCGAATGGAAAGGTAACGACTTCGTTCTCAACGGGCGCAAGTTGTGGATCACGAACGGCAAAGAAGCAGGACTGTTCATTCTCTTTGCCACCGTCGATGCGACGAAGGGGTACAAGGGCATTACCGCGTTTCTGATTGAGAAGAATTTTCCTGGATTCACGGTGGGAAAAAAAGAAGACAAGCTGGGAATTCGCGCGTCGTCAACGTGCGAGCTGATTCTGGAAGACTGCTGCGTGCCCAAAGAAAACGTCCTCGGTGAAGTCGGGAAGGGGTACAAGATTGCGATTGAAACGCTGAACGAAGGCCGCATCGGAATCGGCGCTCAAATGCTCGGCGTGGCGCGCGGCGCCTGGGAGTGCGCCGCCAAGTATGCGCAGGAGCGCAAGCAGTTCGGCAAGGCAATCTCAGAGTTTCAGGGGATCCAATTTCAGATCGCGCAGATGGCGACCGAAATCGAAGCCGCGCGCCTGATGGTCTACAACTCGGCCCGCATGAAAGATGCGGGTGTGAACTTCGTGAAAGAAGCCGCCATGACCAAATTGTTTTGTTCTCAGGTGGCTGAGCGCGTGACCTCTCTGGCGGTCGAAATCTACGGCGGCGCCGGTTTCACCAAAGATTATCCTGTCGAAAAATATTGGCGCGATTCCAAGATCGGCAAGATCTACGAAGGCACGTCGAACATGCAACTGGCGACGATTGCGAAGCTGGTGATGGCGAGATAGCCGCGAGCTTCGAGCTACGTGCTACGAGCAACCTGAGCTTGCCTGCGCGAAAGCGCGTAGCCCGTAGCTCGAAGCAGCTTGTTATTTCTTGAAGTGAGGCAAAACGGCATCCCCGAAAAGCTTTGCCTGTCCCGTGCGATCGTCTCCCCAAATCTCCAGCATGATGTGCGTGCATCCGGCTGCGCGATACTCCTCGATTTTCTCAATGCACTCATCCGGCGTTCCGGCGATCGGACAGACTTTACGCAGCAACTCGTCAGATACGGCTTCAGCCGCGGCTTTTCGGCCACCTCGTTCCATCGCATCGGCGACAGGTTGAAGTTCCTCGAATGTGATGCCCGCGGACTCGAGCAGAACGTCCGCCGATCCTTTGATGTTCTGCACTTTGTTCGCGAGATACATCGCGGCCTGTTCGCGCGCGCCTTCTCTGCCTCGCTTCGAATCGCGGCCGATGCTGCCGACGATTACGCAGCCGAGAATGAGCTTCGACGCATCACGTCCAGCTTTCGCGGCGCCTTCTTCCATCATCTTCTTCGAGTAGCGCACGAATGCGGGAGTCGTAATCGACGCGGTAAGCAAACCGTCGCCAAGTGATCCACCAAGACGCTGCATCGCAGGTCCAGTTCCGGCAACGTAGACTGGAGGAACTTTGCGCGGAGTGTGCGCATCGGACTTGAGCGCCGGAACGTTCGCGGCAAAGACCTTGCCCTGATACTCGAATGCATCCCCCTTCAACACGCCACGGATAATCTCGACACTCTCGCGCATTACGGTTGCCGGACCGACCTTCTCGCCTTCGCCCTCGCCGATCTCCTTCATAAAGATCTTCGACGCTCCGAGGCCAAGCAGAAAGCGGTCGCCCGCGAGATCCTGCATGACGCGAGCTTCCATGGCAATTTGCACAGGATGACGCGTGTAAGGGGAGATGATCCCCCATCCCAATTGAATGGTTTCTGTTTGGCTCGCGATCACCGCAAGAACCGCCGTCGACGAGCGCGCTTCGAACGAATGCTTGCGCCACCACGGATACGCTTCCGCGATCCAGAAAGTATTGAAACCCGCGTCTTCACAAGCCTTGGCCATCGCCGCGGTCTCGTGCACAGGTTCCATGCTGAGTTGCAGTACTCCGATGTTGAAAGGAATCGGCATGGGTTCAGTTCTGAGCTCTCAGTCAGGCTCAGACCACGAATGTTCCAGCCCCTTGATCAGTTGCCACATCAGTTGGTTCAACGGCGTTGGAACGCCTTGCTGCTCACCGTACTTCACGATCGCGCCGTTCATGAAGTCGACTTCGGTCGGGCGGTTCGCAAGGACGTCCTGCAGCATCGAAGCGCGATGCTTGCCGGGAGCGTTCGCGCCTTTCTGGACGAACGCACGCGCGTCGCCGTGAAGTTCGATCCCCATTGCCTTCGCAACCTGCTCGCCTTCGGCGATCAAGTCATTGATCAACCGGCCAGTTGCCTGGAAGCGCGTTGCCGCACCGTGATGCAACAACGTCAACGCGCCGACCGGATTGGTTGAGGAATTGAAGATGAGCTTGGTCCATTGCGCGCCGCGCGCGTCCGGCATCGGAATGGTCTTCATGCCGGAGCGCATGATCAGGCCAGCCAACTCTTCAACCTTCGACATCGGCGTGTTCGTTGGTTCGAAAGGTCCAATCCAAGTATCGCCCTTGATGTCGTAGCCAATGTGACCTGGAGCAATCGGATGACCCGCAGGAAACGTGGTCCCCCGAATGACGCACTTCACGTGCTCGGCGATGATCTCTTCGTTGCCCACGCCGTTCTGGACCGAACAGACTGCGCTCGACTCGTCAAAGGCGCGAGCGGCTTGAGCGATCGCATTGCGAGTGTGGATCGCCTTGGTAGCGACGATACCGTAATCGCAGTGCGGAAGGTCGGCAGCGTTGCTGGTGGCATTGAGCTTGGCGGTGAAATCGGCCGCGCCGGAAATGCGGAGTCCGTTCTGTCGGATCGCGTCGATGTGCTCTTTCCAGACGTCGTACGCCCAGACTTCAGCCTCACCGTTTTGCGCGAGATGCGCGGCGAAGAGACTGCCGACTGCGCCGCAACCGATTATGCAAACTCTCAACAAAACTCGAACTCCTGCGGTAAACAGGTTTCAAAGTTTCAAGGTCAAGACCCTGACCGCTTCGAACATTGAAACCCTGAAACCTTGAAACACTGAAACTTTGAAACTTTGAAACCTGTTTACTTCTGACTTCTTGTTTCTGCCCCGCTATAGAACTTCCACTCCACATCCGCCAGACACTCGCCTTCGGTTTTGCCGATGCGGTAGGTGTCCTGCGTGTAGAGGCAAACTTTGCCATCCTGATCGACGACCTGCGGATGTAGGGAGAAAATCATGTTTTCTTCCAGTGGCACGTCGGTTTTCGCGCCAATGGCCGGATATTCGATCATCGTCGTTCCGATGCTGTGGCCGGAAAGATGGCCGAGGGAAAAGCCGTGCCGGGCAAACGTTTCCGCGACTTCGCGATGCACGGTCGAAGCCAGTTCTCCGGCGCGCATCCGCTTGCGCGCCGATTCCATCGCGCGCGGATACGCGTCGGCCATTCTTTGGGTGGTGGCGCTGGGTAGACCTTGCAGAAGCGGTCGCGAGAACTCGACCCAGTAGCCGCCCGCGCCTGTCACTTCGAGCGAGTAGAGAAGAAGGTCGTCACCCGTAACTTTGCGATGGCCTGGTACTTTGAAGAAGGCGTTGGCTTCGCCCTGCTCTCCTGAAAGCAGGATGTTCATCATGCGCGGTCCTGCGCCGCGAGCGAAGAAACGCTCGACCGCGGGCGCCATGATTTCGGCTTCCGTCTTGCCGGGTTTGTAGGCGGCAACCAGGGCCCAGAAACCGTCGATGATGATGTCCATGGCGTCGCGAACTTCGGCGAGTTCTTCTTCGCTCTTGACGGCGCGAGCCATGTCAAATTCACGGTCGAAGGGGACGAGCTCGAATGAGCCTTGCGCAAGTTCGCGGTAGTCGCGGACGGCCATGACGAATTCCTGACCATAGACGCCGATGCGCTTGCACTTGCGCTCGTGGATGCGGTCGCGCAGCCATTGGCCGGGGAGGTCGGGCCAGACCTGGTCCTGGACCCAGGGTCTCTTCTTGTCGCCAATCCAGCGAGCTTCGCGCGGGAAAACGAGTGTGGGTTCTCCATCGAGCGGGATCAGAACGTAGACGTAGCGGTGGACGATTTCAAAGCCCGAAGTGTAGAAGACAGCTCCTTCGAATCCGGCGTACTGGTTGCCGCAGACGATGAGGGCGTCGAGGTTCGATTGCCGCATCCGGTTGCGGATGTTGGTGTAGCGGCGGTTGATTTCGTTCTGACTTGGCAATATTTCCCTCAGCGGCGAAGCCCCTACGGGGCTTGTTCTCACTTTGTGGTCCCTAGGGTTTACGCCCTGGGCTAACGAGTACCGTCGCTCCGCGCCTAAGGTGCGTCGTTACGCTTGGACCTCGCATATCTCAGCGGCGGTCAATGCATAAATCTTTGTGATCTCGACCAATGTTTGAATGCGAACTTTTTCTCCTTCTTTATCGCGCGGGCCGCTGGACGGGCCGTAGTTCACGGTTTCGACTCCATAGCGGCTCAGCACGCTGGCGTCAGAACACCAGGTCACGACTTCGCGCTCGGGTTTCTTGCCGGTGATGCGTTCGTGGTTGCAATCGATGGCACGGATCATCTCGTGATCTTCGCTGATGCGCGCACCGGGCACCGAGACGTAGGTTTCGAATTCGAGACCCCAGTCCGGATGCTGTTTCTCCAGTGCGAGGAACACTTGCTGGACATCGCGGCGCGCTTCGGCCATCGGGATGGTGGGCGGGATGCGGACGTCGAGGAACAGGTCCGTCTTCTCGGGGGTGCGGCTGGCGCGCCAGGCATGGCCGCCGCGGAGTCCACCGAGATTGACCAACGCCTTCTTACCACCATGGGCCGCCTTCTTTTCCCACTGCTCGATCCATTTGAAAATTGGCGGCATGAGTTCGAGCATGCGTCGGATGGAGTTCATTTCTTCCCGGCCTTCGCAAAATGCTGTATGGACGTAAATACCGGTACAAGAAATTCGCACCCACATGGAGCCGAAGTGTTCGAGGACAACGTGCATATCGGTAGGCTCGCCGAGGATGCACATGTCGGGAAGCACGCCATGGTTGACGAGGTAGTGGGTGCCGTAGCCGTAACCGCGATACTCCTTGCCCTTGAACTCTCCCCACTGCGTTTTTTCGATTTCACCGGCGACGGCGGCGACGATGACGTCGCCTTTCAGGCGGACTCCGGCACGCTGCAGCGCTTGCACGGCATGCGTGTAACAGACGAGCGCGCCCTTCATGTTGTAGATGCCGAGGCCATAGATGAATCCGTCTTTGACGACGGCTTGCGGCTTGTAGCCGATGCCGGTGAGGAAGTCTTCACGGCCGGTATTGGATGTGTCCATGTGGCCGTTGAACATCAGGTTCTTACCGCCGCCTCCCGTGCCTTTCCAGCGGCCGACAACGTTGGCGCGGGCTTCCTCGACTTCCTGCCAGGTTACGTCGAGGCCGAGTCTTTGCAGGGTGGATTGCATATATTGTGCCATCTGCAACTCTTCGCCGGTGGGGCTGGGAATGTTGATGACGTCGGTGGACATGGAGATGATTTCGTCTTCGCGGACTTCGGCGAGGATGCGGGAGGCGAGAGTGGCGTCGAGAGTGGTGGCGGGTTTCACAGTCGTTGGTCGTTCGTCGTTCACTTTTCGCTGTTCGTCGTTCGCTGTTCGCAAAATCTGCGAAGCGGCACTACGTTGTTGTGACCCATTACGGGCTACTTTTTTGCCAGGCGGAAATCGTCTGGATCGGTGCACATTTTTTCGCTGCCTTGTTCTGTGATCAAAAAGTCATCTTCCAAACGAAGGCCTCCGCCGCCGGGCCAGTAGATACCTGGCTCAATCGCGAGGACCATTCCTTTCTTCATCGTTCCCGTCCCGGCTTGGTGCGCATACGGCGGTTCGTGCGCGCGCGCACCGACGCCGTGGCAGATCGGGTGGTTGGGCTGGCCGGGGTATCCGCCTTCGGCGATGCGGGCGCGAATCAGTTTGTCGAGTTCGGGAAAACTGGCGCCGTCGCGCAGAAAGGAGACCGCTTCCTTGAAAACCTTCAAAAGCAGATCGAGCAGCTTGTGATATTCCGGTTTCGGGTCGCCGGGGCAGGCGTTCTTGGTGAGGTCGGTCCAGTAGCCATCGGCGCAGACCCAGATTTCGAGCAGTGTTGGTTCGTCGTTCTGGATCGGGCGGTCGCCGGTCGCGGTGAAGGTCGCAATGCCTTTTCCCGACCAGACGAGAGTGAAGGCGCGGGCCATTTCCACCTTTCCCTTGTAGCCGACGCCGATGCCATGCACGAAGCCTTCATACATGGCCCCGACTTCACTCTCTTTCATGCCGGGACGAATGTTGGCGCGAACGTGATCCATGGCGAGAGCGGCGAGTTCGTTGGCGAGGCGCATGCGCTCGATTTCCTGGGCGGTCTTGATGGCGCGGGCTTCATTGAGCAGGGGAGTGGCATCGACTACTTCACGGCAGAACTTTTTGAAGGAGTCGAAATAGGTGAGCATGAACGTGGTGGGTTCTCCTACCATGCGGTCGGCGGACTGCGTACCCATGTTCAGTTCGACGCCGACTTTGTCGGTGAGGCCGCGCTGCTTGAGGACTTCGAAGACCCGGTCCCAGGCGCGAAATTGCGGGGGGCGCGGGTCGTGGTCGTCGTAGCCTTTGAAATAGCGGATGTCGGTGGTCCAGGAATTGCGTTCGGCGTCGGCCTGCTGCGGTTCAAGAGCGATGAGCGTGGGATCGCCTTGTTGCGGGAAGACGACGGCGTCATATCCTTTCATGCACCAATAGTTCGTGAGATAGAGGACGTTGTCGGGAGCGCGGCACACGAGCGCGGAGAGGTCCTCCGCCTTCATCAGGCTGCGGACTCGGTCGAGCTTCGGGTTGTCGATGGGCCACATGAAAGCAGCTGTTAGCTTTTAGCTCCTACCTCTTAGCAAACTCGAATCAACTTAGTCCCTACGTTTGTACTGCCGACACCGGCTTGTTTTCCTCCTTGAAATTCCAGGATGCTTCCTTGCCTTTAATCAGACGGTAGACGGCGGTGTGCAGCGGGGCTGCTACGCCGGCTTTGGCTGCTTCTTTCGCGATTGCGCCGGATAAGAAATCCACTTCGGTTGTGAGTTGGTGGCGCACGTCGTAGAGCATGGACGGGGGATGGTTGGTCATCGCGCCAAGTCTGTTCATCTCCCAGGGGTCTTCGTAGAGTCGAACGCCGGCGGCTTCGGCTACGCGCTTGCCTTCTTCGATTAACGCATGCAGCAGGTGGCCGAGGTCGGCAAACTTCTCTTCACCGGCGAAATGTGGGGAGTGCGGCAGGCCGGTCAGGGCGGAGACGCCATTCACGGACGAATTGAAAATCAGCTTTGACCACTGGGCGGGCCTCGCGTCTTCGAGTGCTTCGGCTTTCAGGCCGCTGGCGATGATCAGGCCGGCGGCTTCTTTCACGGCGGAGTATGGGGTGCCACAGGGTTCGAAGGGGCCCATCCAGGTGGGGGTGTCGAGTTCGTACTGCACATGCGTGTCGCTGTGGCGGGTGCCGCTCATGAACGTGGTGCCGCGCATGACGTATCCGGGGGTGTGACGGGCGATGATCTCTTCGCTGCCGAGGCCGTTTTGCGCGGAGAGGATGGCGCCTTTGTCGAAATGGCGTCCGATGGGGCGGATGGACTCCTCCACCTGGATGGCCTTGGTGGCGACAATGCCGAAGTCGAAATCGGGGAGGTCGGCGGGATTGGTTGTGGCCGTGAGCCTCACCGAGAATTCGTGCGTGCCCGTGACGCGGAGACCATCCCGGTTGAGGGCGCGGGCGTGATCTTCGCGGCGGACGCAGGCCCAGACCTCGGCGACACGCGCGAGATGCGCGGCGTAGAGAGAGCCGATGGAGCCGCAGCCGATGATGCAGACCTTCTTCATTCGTTAAGAGGTGGCGTCCCTGCGGGACTCGCGCGCCTTATCGACCTTTCCCGGCACTTCCGTGCCGGGCTTTCACATTGCGCCGCTTCGCGGCTGCTTGGTCTGGCGAAACGGGGCAAGCCCCGTCTCTACACTTTTTTCTCCAGCTTCACCTGCTGTGCCAACTGGCCGCCTTCTTTCTTCTTCAGGGTGCGGAAGATGCTGTCCGCGTTGTTGAAGGAGTCTTCGATGAAGATGCCCTGCGTGTAGAGGGCATCCTGCAATGCTGCTGAAATCGTGTGCACTGGAGCCGCGCCGCCTTCACCCATACCTTTTGCGCCGCTGTAGCTATGCGGCGAGGGCGTCGAAATGTGGCCGTACTTGATCCTGGGAATGTTGACGGCGGTGATCGGAGTGTAGTCGCTGAAGGTGCTGGTCAGCATGTTGCCGACCGCGTCGTAGGCGCAGGTTTCCATCAGCGCGGCGCCGATGCCATGCGCGGTCGCGCCGTAGACTTGACCTTCTACGATGGGTGGATTGATCACCGTGCCGCAGTCGTCGACGGCTGCGTAGTCGAGAATCTTCGGGATAAAGGTCTCGCGATCGACCTCGACGACCGCTACGTGCAGTTGCGAAGCGTAGGTCAGCGTGAGATTGCCGTATTTCTTCTGTTTATCAGGGACCTTGAAAGGCGCACGCCAGATGTAGCGGCAGTTCAGTGTTACGTCGTACATTTCGGTAGGCAGGACGGCGCTGTTCACATTGACGATGTTGGCCAGTCCCCAGTAGTTGATGGACTTGCCCGTACTTTTCGCTTTCACTTCTGGTCCCTGCTGACCGACGCCGAATTCGAGATCGTCTTCTTTCGTTTCGAAAACGAAGGCGGCCAGACGCTGCATTTCTTTCTTGAGCTTCTGTGCGGCGCCGTGAACGGCGGAAAGTCCGGACACTGCAAATTGACTGGCATACGTTCCGGAGAATCCAGTGTGCACGTTGCGTTCCGTGTCGAAGCCGGTGCGGACCGTGATCAGATCGGGATGGATATTGAGCACGTCGGCGACGACCTGGGCGGCGGTGGTTTCGTGTCCCTGGCCCTGCGGGCAGGATCCGACGGCGACGACGACTTCCCCGTAGATATCGAGCTTACAGTTCGCGCCCTGGGAGTTGCCGGAGAAGGGAGCATAGGGGTTGACGATCTGCGACTGTCCGAAGTTGTTGGTGCCGGAGTCGAGCGTGGTGCCGATGCCGAGACCGATGAGGCGTCCTTCTTTGCGGGCGGCGGCTTGTTTCTTCTTCCAGTCGTCCCAGCCGATCAGGTTCTTGGCGACATCGAGCATTTTGGGATAGTTGCCGGAATCGTAGACGCAGCCGTTGGGCGTGGTGTAGGGCATCTCTTCCGGGCGGATGTAATTGCGCAGGCGCATTTCGTCGGACGCGATGCCGAGCTCGTGGGCGCAGATGTCAACGACGCGCTCAAGGAACCAGAGATGCTGCATGCGGGAGTATCCGCGGTTGGGGCCGACGGGGCACTTGTTGGTGACGGCTTGCCAGAAGTCGATGCGGGCGTTCTTGAAACGGTAGACGCCGCAGAAAACCTGCGACCAGATCACGCAACCCAGCGGCTCGTAGCGCGGATAGGCGCCGCAGTCGTCAATGTGACGCGAGGCGATGGCGGTGATCACTCCGTTCTTGTCGAGGGCGACGCGGGTGTCACGAAATGTGCGTTCGTTTCCGTGGGCGCTCGAAACCATGTGCTCAGAGCGGGTTTCCACCCACTTGATGGGACGTCCGCCGGATTTTCTTGAGGCTAGCGCGCAGATGGCCATCTGCGGATAGCTGGTGATCTTGATGCCGAAGCTGCCGCCGATGTCGAACGTCTGTACGCGTATGCGGTCAATGGGAACGCCAAGATGAGCCGCGAGGAATTGAATGGCGAAGGACGGGAACGAGTTGTTGCACCAGTAATAAATGTTCTGATCTTTGGGATCCCACTGGCCAATGACGACGTTGTTCTCGAGCGGAGTGGAGGAGAAGCGGTGGAAGTGCATGCGGTCGATGTTGACGACGTAGGCCGCTTCTTTGAATGCCTTCTCGACGTCACCGTGTTCCCAGACACCGTTCCAGACTTTGTTGGTGGCGGCGTCGTCGTGGAGGATGCTTTTGTCTTTGAGCGCTTCTTCGGCGTCGACGACGGGATCGAGGGGTTCGTAGTCGACCTGCACGAGTTCGGCGGCATCGTCGGCGATGGAGGGAGATTCGGCTACCACGGCGGCTACGGGCTCTCCCTGATAGCGGACTTTGTCGGCGGCCATGGGAAAGTCGCGGATCTTCTGGGCGTGGTCGGGGCCGATCTCGATGAAGGGTTGAGTCTGGGCGGCGACTTCTTTTCCGGTCAGCGCGCAGATAACACCGGGCAAGGCTTCGGTGGCGCGGGTGTCAACTTTGACTACGCGGGCGTGGGCGTAGGGCGAGCGCACGAAGCGGAGATAGAGCATCTCGCGGAGCTTGATGTCGTCGGCGAACTTGCCGCGTCCTCGGAGAAGGCGGTCTTCTTCCTTGCGGGGAAGCGAAGCGCCTACCCAGCGAGCGCCGTTCTTCTTCTCTTCAGGCACGCCCGGTTTTTCCTCCAGGAAATCAGAACCTTGAACCACGAAGGACACGAAGGTTCACGGAGGAAAGCCAAGATCGGTCAGTTTCTCTCCTGCAACGCATCTTTTGTTCTCCTTCGTCTATGGGCTTCATGCTTCTTGTCGGCAGGTGACAATTACACCAGTGCTGCCTGCAATCCGTTGATCAACTTCTGAATCTGCTTCTTGCCGAGCGGTTCGAGCAGGCCGCCGGCCACTGAGGTCAGGCGGCCGAAAACCTGGGCTTCGCCCTGCCAGTTGACCCTGGTGCCGCCGTCGACAGCCGCCAGATCGAAACCGGCAACGACGGCGACGTTTCCGCCGGCCATGCTGCCTTGTCCTTTGTATTGCGCGCGCTGGGCACGCTGGCTTTCGGCCAGTTCGATTTTCACATCGGCGGCGCCTTTGATGTAGGAGACGCCGACATTCACTTTCACGGTGAAATGCGTGGGATCCTGCACGGTGACAGCTTGAAACTCCGGCAGCAGCGGGGCGAAGCGATTGGGATCGGTGAGGAAGTCGTACACCTCCTCCGGATTCTTTTTCACTTCGAATTCGCCCGCGAACTTGATCGCCACTGTCAGGCCCCCTTCATGTTGCGGCCGGCTTGCCGCACGGCCCTGAAGATGTTCATGTATCCGGTGCAGCGGCAGGTGTTGCCGGCGATGGCGTGGCGGATTGCAGCTTCGTCCGGTTCGGGATTCTGGGCGAGCAACTGGCAAGTCGAGAGCATGATTCCGGGTGTGCAGTAGCCGCACTGCAATCCGTAGGCTTCACCGAAGGCTTTCTGGACGGGGTGCAGTTTGCCGTCGTACTCGAGGCCTTCGACGGTCGTGATCTCCGAGCCGTCGGCCTGCACGGCGAACATGGTGCAGGATTTCACGGCCAGTCCGTTCAAAAGAACGGTGCAGGCGCCGCAGTAGGTCGTATCGCATCCGACGTGCGTGCCGGTGAGGTCGCAGGCTTCGCGCAGGAATTCTACGAGCAGCATGCGCGGTTCGATCTCGTGGGCATAGGACTTGCCGTTGACCTTGATGTGGACTGCGACCTTCTGTACGGTGGCGATTTCAGGCATAGAGATGAACTCCCTCGACCTGCTCGCCACGGGCACGACGGGCGGCAATCTGAATGGCGCGTTTTACCAGCGCAGCGACGAGTTCGCGTTTGTAGTCGGCTGATCCGCGCATATCGGGATGGGGGTCGGCGGCGGCGCGACCGGCTTCGGCGGCGGAGGAAATAGATTTGTCGTCGAGCTTCTTGCCGCGCAGGGCGGACTCGGCTTCGGTGGCGCGGATGGCGGTCAGTCCCACGCAGCCGAGGGCGATGGCGGCGTCTTTGCAGGTGTCGCCTTCGATCGTTAGCTGGACGGCAGTGCTGGCGGTGGGGTAGACGGGAGCTGCGCGCTTAAAAGCCAGGTAAGCGCCACCACTGCCCTTGGCTGGGATTTTCACTTCGATCTCCGTGACCACTTCGTCGTGGGCGAGGGTGGTGGTGTAGGCGTCCTGGATGAAATCTTTCAGGGGTACGGACCGCGTGCCCTTCGGCCCGAGGCAGTGGATCGTGGTGTCGAGGGTGATGAGGGCGTTGGCCCAGTCTCCGCTTGGGTCGGCTTCGGCGAGCGAGCCGCCGATGGTACCGCGATTGCGGACCTGGACGTCGGCGATGCCGGCGGCGCAGTCGTGCAGAACGGGAATTCTTTTTGCTAACGCGGAACGTTCGATTTCGGCGTGGCGGGTCATGGCGCCGAAGCGGAGAGTGCCGGCCTCTTCTTTGATGAAGGATGTGCCGGCGATGAAGTTCAGGTCCACAAGGTGCTCGGGGCTGGCGAAACGGAGCTTCAGGAGCGGGATCAGGCTCTGGCCGCCAGCAAGCAACTTCGCGCCTTCGCCGAGTTGACCGAGCATGGTGACGGCTTCCGTCAGCGATGTGGCCCGGTGATAGTGGAACGATCTTGGGTACATGTGAATCGCGGGGGCGAAAGCCCCGGTTCCTCGTCTTGACGCCGGCCTAAAAAAATCAATCGTCCGAACACCGCGCCCAGGCGATCCTCAACATGGCCAAGCCGATCCAATGCGAATGGGCGTCGACCTGGCGCACGTAATCGTATTTGATTGAGCGGTAGGCGTCGAGCGCGGCCTTTCCGTTTCGCAATGGGTTCCGAAGCGCATGAAGGTTCCCTAGGCGGCTAAAGCCGGTATTGAATACCGCCTCCCATCGCAGCGGTAACCCGCTGCGCCATCCAAAATCGCATACCCTCTACCGGTACTTGGCGCGAAAGAACAGTAGGGGCTCACCTTCTCGCACTACTACGTCTTCCACCTCGGCGATGAAGATTGTGTGGTCGCCGGCGGTTTGTGTGGAGTGCAGGCGGCATTCCAGATATGACAGCGCGCCGTGCAGAACGGGCGTGCCGTGAGGCGTGCGATCGAACCGCGCACCGGCTTCTTCCGGGTGCTGATGCGTTTCTGTCGCGCGCGCGTAGTATTCCGAGATTGCCTGCTGATCGCTGCGCAGCACGTTGACTCCAAAACGCTTCCGGGCATGGAGATGCGCGTGGGTGCGTGCCCGGTGATCGACACAAACCAGAACCAGCATGGGATCGAGCGAGACCGAACAGAATGCGTTGGCGGTCATGCCGTGGATTTCGCCGTCCTGGTCGACGGTGATGACCGTGACTCCGGTGGCGAAACATCCCATAGCCTTACGAAAGTCGTTGGGGGCGAGGCTCATGCCGCAAGAAACCTGCGGACCCATTGTGTCATCCTTGCGGTTGTCTGGCACGTAATTCGGGTTCGCCGAACCCTTCCGGAACGTGCCAGGCGTTCAGGGTGATGGCGTAGGCGACGTGGTGGCTCATGGGTTTGTTGAGAGGGCCGTCGAATTCGGAGCACCAGGAAGCAATCCGGATTCTGTCCCAGGAAGGCCTGGTGCGCCGCAATCTTCACCGCGGAGTCGCCGTCTGCCCGCTTTCCTTGAAAGATTTGCACGAGATCTGGCAGCTGCGGCGGATCACTTTGTCAAGTGCGAAGAGTTGAGCACAATGGATTGCCGGTGCCGGAGCCGGGAAGTGAGCGGAAGGAGAGAGCGACAACGCCGGTGAACGTCCGCTATGATCCTGTCTGCATCCAAGTAGGGAATTCCAGGTGGGTGGTGGTCCGGATGCGCGAACTGGTTCGCGAAGAGCGAGAGTTAACGATGCAAGCGATTGTGGCGCCGGGTACGCGCGAGGATGCCTGCAGTGCGCTTCGTTCGGGAGATGATGGTCTTCCTCTTCTCTTGCGTGCGGCGCAGCGGGTGAGAGCCCGTTTCAAACCGGGGATCGTGACTTATTCGCGCAAGGTATTCATCCCGCTCACCAATCTCTGTCGCGATTATTGCGGTTATTGCACCTTCCGAAAAGATCCGGGCCAGCCGGGTGCGCATACCATGACTCCCGACGAAGTCATGGAGGTGGTGCGGGCGGGAGAACGGCTGGGCTGCACGGAGGCGCTCTTCAGTCTAGGCGACAAGCCGGAGTTGCTCTTTCCGGAAATGCGCGAGACGCTGCACCGCCTTGGTTACAAGTCGACGCTGCAGTATCTGGAAGCGATGTGTGAATTGGTGCTGCGGGAATCGAATCTGCTGCCCCATCCGAACCCGGGCTTGATGAGCGCAGAATGGCTGGGACGGCTGGCGCGAGTCGCTCCGAGCCTGGGGTTGATGTTGGAAACGACCAGCACACGGTTGCTGGGGTCGGGCGCGGCGCACGACAATGCGCCGGACAAAGTTCCCGCTAAGCGCTTGCGGGTGATTGAAGACGCGGGCCGGCTGAAGATACCATTTACGACTGGGATCCTGATCGGGATCGGCGAGACCGTGGAAGAGCGCGTGGATGCGCTGCTGGCGATTCGCGATCTGCATAACCGTTACGGGCACATTCAGGAAGTCATCGTGCAGAATTTCCGCGCGAAGGCGGCGACGCCGATGGCACACTGGCCGGAGCCGGACCGAAACGACATGTTGCGTACACTGGCCGTGGCACGGCTTCTCATGCCGGAGACGAATATTCAGGCACCGCCGAATCTTTCCGATCCGCACTATTCCGATCTGCTCGATGCCGGGATCAATGACTGGGGCGGAGTTTCGCCACTGACACCGGATTTCATCAATCCGGAGGCGCCGTGGCCGCATGTGGAGGTATTACGCAAGCGGACCGCAGCGAAGGGATTCGAACTGAAACAGCGGCTCCCGGTTTATCCTGAGTTCGTCTCGCAGGCCGCGGCGCACAGCGAACAAGTTGCGGAACGTCTTGAGACTGCGCGCGATGCCGAAGGCCTGGCGCGGAGGGCGGCGTGATCACGGTGCTGAGCGGTGGCACGGGCGGCGCGAAATTTGTGGACGGGCTGCGCCAAGTGGTGAGGCCCGAGGATTTGACGGTGATCGTCAATACGGGTGACGACCTGCTGTGGTGGGGGCTATACGTTTCGCCTGACATTGACTCGATCACTTACATGCTGGCGGGCAGGCTTAGCCAGGAGCGCGGCTGGGGCGTGAAGGGCGACACGTTTTATTGCCTGCAGGCGATGGGGCAACTGGGGCAGCCAATCTGGTTCCACACCGGTGACCGCGACATCGCCACGCATATCCTCCGGTCGAAGTTGCTGGCGGACGGCAAGACTCTGAGCGAAGTCACGGCGGAGATCGCTGGACGGCTGGGCGTGAAGGGCCGCATTTTGCCGATGACAAACTCGCGCGTGGAAACGCGGGTGATGACTCCCGTCGGCGAGTTGAGTTTTGAAGAGTATTTCGTACAACGCTGGTATCAGGACCCGGTGGAATCGGTGCGCTACGCGGGGGCGTCGGATGCGGAACCCGCGCCCGGGGTGATCGAGGCGATCCGTGAAGCGGAGGCGATCATTTTGGCGCCCAGCAATCCGGTGTCGAGTATTGCGCCGATTCTGGCTGTGCCGGGAATTCGCGAGGCGTTGCGCGAGAGCCGGGGACGCATTGCCGCGGTGAGTCCGATCGTGGCGGGGGCAGCGGTCAGCGGTCCGGCGGGGATTCTGATGCAGGCGGAGGGATACGAAGTCTCGGTCGGGGGCGTGGCTCATTATTATCATGACTTCCTCGACCTGCTGGTGGTGGATGAGCGGGACCGGGCTGCGGCGGCCGAACTTCAGAAACTGGGGTTGCGCGTGCTGTGCCTGCAGACCCTGATGCGGACGGCGGAAGAACGGAACACTTTGGCGCGCACGACGCTGGAATTTGCGCTCAGGCCTTCCGCGGCACAGGCGGCGTCGGAGCAATCATGATTCTGGTTCCGGTCAAGAATCTGGCTCAGGCCAAGCAACGGCTGTCGCCGGTGCTGAGCCCGGAGGCTCGTCAGGAGTTGGCGCAGGCCATGTGTGCGGATGTGCTGGAGACGCTGGCGCGCTGGCAACGACGGCGCGGAGTGGCGGTGGTGACGGGCGATCCGTTTGCCCGGGACCTGGCGAGGAAGTTTGCGTTTGAGGTAATTGCCGACGACTTCGATCCGGGGGAGACCGGTGCGATCGAAATGGCTACGTCTCTATGCCGCAATCGCGGAGTGGATCACACGCTCGTGATTCCGGCGGACATTCCTTTGATCAAAAGCAACGAGTTGCAGAAGATCGTCGACTCGGCTCCTGCGGGAGGAGCAGTGCTGGTTCCCGATGCTGCTGGCCGCGGTACGAATGCGGCACTGCGCACGCCGGCGGACCTGTTTCCACTGCGCTTCGGCAATGACAGTTTCTTGCCTCACCTGGCGGCGGCGAAGGCAACTGGACTGGCGTGTGTCGTGCTTGAACTGCCGAGCCTTGGGCTCGACATCGATCGTCCGGAGGACTTGCACGAACTGGCTGCGGCAGGCGGCGATCGCCGATCGCAGAAATTGGTGCGCAGCTGGAATCTGGACGCGCAGGTTTGCCGTGGCTAGTCGCAGCGGAGGCGGCGAGATTCGGATCTTTCCGCTGCCGGTGATCGGTGAGATTCGCTGCGGAGACTCGCTCAGCGAGACGCTGGTTGCAGCGGCGAAAAAGGCGGGAATCCGCTTTCAGGATCGCGACATCTTAGTGGTGAAGCACAAGGTTGTTTCGAAGGCAGAAGGGGCGCTGGTGGCGCTGGACACGATTCGTCCTTCGAAGGCTTCACGGTTGTGGGCGGGGCGACACGGGCTGGATGCTCGAGTCACGGAGTTGGCGCTGCGGGAGAGCCGGCGCGTGGTACGACGAAAGCGCGGGGTGCTGATTACTGAAACGCGACATGGGTTCGTTTGCGCGAATAGCGGAGTGGATGTTTCGAACGTCGACGGCGGACGACATGCGGCGCTGCTCCCGAAGGATCCCGATCGGTCGGCAGCGCGGCTGCGGCGGGAGTTGAAGAACGCTGGAGCGGATGTGGCGGTGATCGTCAGCGACAGCTTTGGGCGGCCCTGGCGAGAAGGCTTGACCGAAGTTGCGATCGGAGTAGCGGGGCTGCGGCCGCTGGTGGATTATCGCGGGCGGCGCGATTTGCACGGGTACAGGTTGCACGCGAGTGTGGACGCCGTTGCCGATGAACTGGCTTGCGCCGCCGGGTTGGTCTGCGGCAAGCTGGCCGGGATCCCGGCTTGCGTCATTCGGGGATTTTCTTACCGGCAGGGAAATGGATCGGCACGGGAGATGATCCGTCCTGCGGCGAACGATCTGTTTCGATAGGAGAAAATCGTGGCATGTGATGCATCGGACATGGGGCTGGAGCAGTTTCCTTCGCTCACCTGGAACGAGGTCGCAGCGCATGCGTCAGCGGAAATCCGGGAGCCGCTGGAGCGGATGCTCGAGCATCAGGACGGCGCTAGTCTGACGGATGCAGAGCGCTATGGTCTTGCCCGTGCCGACGGCGACGATCTGATGGCACTGCTGGTCGCAGCGAATGAACTGCGGCGCGAACTGGCGGGCAATATCGTCAGCTACGTGGTGAACCGCAATATCAATTTCACCAATATCTGTTTTGTCGGATGCAAGTTCTGCGCCTTCAGCCGGGGACCGCGCGAGGCGGATTCGTACTTTCATTCTCTGGAAGACATGGCGCGCAAGGCGAGGGAAGCCTGGGAACTGGGGGCGACGGAAGTCTGCATTCAGGGCGGGCTGCCGCATGGGCTGCCGCCGTTTTACTATCGCGACATTCTGCGCGCGGTGAAGGGCGCTGTGCCGGGCGTGCACATTCACGCGTTCTCTCCAATGGAGATTGTGTATGGCGTGGAGCTGACGGGCCTGCCGCTGTGTGATTACTTATCGATGTTGCGGGATAACGGCCTCGATACGCTGCCGGGGACGGCGGCGGAGATACTGGACGACGAAGTGCGGCACGTGCTGTCGCGCAACAAGTTATCGACGGCGCAATGGGTCGAGGTCATTCGCACCGCCCATGCGTGCGGGATTCGCAGCACGTCGACGCTGATGTATGGACATATGGAGACCCCGGATCACTGGGTGCGGCAGCTCCTGCTGTTACGCCAGATCCAGAGCGAGAGCGGAGGTTTCACGGAATTCGTGCCGCTCGGATTCGTACATCAGAACACGTTGCTGTTCCAGCAGGGGCTGGCGCGGTCGGGGCCGAGCTTGGCCGAGCATTTGAAGATTCATGCGTTGGCGCGGATCCTGCTGGCGGGGTCGATTCACAATATTCAGGTTTCGTGGGTGAAGCTGAATCGTCAGCTTTCGCAGCAGTGCCTCCAGGCCGGGGCCAACGACTACGGCGGCACGCTGATGGAAGAAAACATTTCCCGGGAAGCGGGAGCGACAGCCGGGCAGTACACGAGTCCGGAAGAATTCCAGTCGTTGATTTTGGAGATTGGACGCATCCCGGCGGAGCGCAATACCACGTATTCGCGGATGAAGATCAAGTTGCCGGCCGAGAGCATGACGTCGGAGTGGCCGCTGGTGCCGGAGTTCGCATGAGCCGTGCCATCGCGGTGATCGGCGGCACCGGTCCGGCGGGGATGGGGCTGGCCTTGCGCTGGGCACGGGCCGGGGAGACGGTCATCATCGGGTCGCGCGACGCGGCGCGGGCGCAGCAGGCGGCGGAGAAGATACGGCAGCGAGTTGGAGCGCAGGCGCATGTTTCGGGGATGGAGAATGCCGCGGCATGCGGGAACAGTGATCTGCTGGTGCTCACCGTTCCGTTTGAGGGCCAGGCTGAGTTGATGAAACAGCTGAAGGCTGCGATCCGTCCGGGGAGTATTTTGATTGACGCCACCGTGCCACTGGCAGCGAGCGTTGGCGGACGGGCTAGCCGGACTCTCGGTGTATGGCAGGGGTCAGCGGCGCAGCAGACGGCGGAACTTGTGCCGAAGGGCGTGTCGGTCGTCGCGGCGTTCCAGAATGCTTCGGCTGAAGTACTGAACGGCGACGAGGATGTCGACTGCGATGTGATCGTGTGCGGTGATGACCCGGCCGCGTCGCAAGCGGCGATGGAGCTGGCCGTAAAGATTCCGCGTATCCGCGCCATCGACGGCGGGAAGCTGGAGAATGCCCGGATCGTCGAGCAAATTACGGCGCTGCTGATTGGGTTGAACATCCGGCATAAAGGGCACGGCGGAGTGCGGATCACGGGATTGCCGGAGGAGGCTTACCGGACGGGGCCCGGGTCGCGCTAGACTTCTCACCCGCGCCGGCAAGTTGCCGGCGGATCGCGGGCGCTACGCATGGATGCTGCTGCCGCACGCCAACCCGCCATCGAAATTGATCATGCATCCTTCCGTCTGAACGGCCGCGCGCTGGTTCACGATCTGGCGCTCACAGTAACGCAGGGCGAGACGCTGGTGTTGCTGGGGCGCAGCGGGTCGGGGAAGACCACGACTCTCAAACTCATCAACCGGTTGCTCGAACCGAGCGCGGGCGAAGTGCGCGTGAGCGGGAGGCGTACGGCTGAATGGGATCCGATTCGTTTGCGGCGAGGAATCGGGTACGTCATTCAAGACGGCGGGCTGTTTCCGCATTTCACGGTCGAGCGGAACATTGCCCTAGTACCTCAGATCGAGAAGTGGCCGCTGGAGCGCACGCGGGCGCGGGTGCAGGAGTTGCTGGGGTTGGTCGGACTGAGTGCAGACTTAGCGTCACGGTATCCGCAGCAGCTTTCCGGTGGACAGCGGCAGCGGGTGGGAGTGGCGCGGGCGCTGGCGGCGGACCCGCCGATCCTGCTGCTCGACGAGGCCTTCGGAGCGCTGGACCCGATTACTCGCGCGGAGATCCAGAAAGAGTTTCGGGCATTGCAGCAACGGCTGAAAAAAGCGGTGATCTTTGTGACCCATGACCTGCGCGAGGCCCTGCTGCTCGGCGATCGCATTGCTCTGATGGAAGAAGGCAGGCTGGTTGTGAACCTGCCGGTAGCGGAATTTGCGACTTCAGGTGAGCCGCTGGTGCGGGCTTACGTAGAAGCGTTTTCGGGTGGCGAGGCGAGGTGATGAGTTTCTGGGATTTTCTGATTGCCCATCGCCAGGAGGTGCTCAGTCTTACCGTTGAGCATATGACGCTGGTCGGGGTCTCGATATTCTTCGCCGTGCTGATCGGAATTCCGCTCGGTATCCTCATCACTCGCGTTCCGAGACTCAGCAAGGCCGTGTTAGGCAGCGCGAATGTGATTCAGACGATCCCGAGCCTGGCGTTGTTCGGATTTCTCCTGTTTGCGCCGTGGATCGGAGCGCGGGGGGCTCGCATGGCGATTCTGGCGTTGACACTGTACGCATTGCTGCCGCTGATCCGGAATACATACGCCGGGATTCGGAATGTCGATCCGGCGGTCGTGGAGGCGGGGCGCGCGATGGGGATGACGGACCGTCAGTTGCTCTGGCAGGTTGAGTTGCCGCTGGCTTCGGGAGTGATTATGGCGGGGATTCGTGTTGCGACGGTGGTCTCGATCGGACTGGCTACGATTGCGGCGGCGATCGGGGCCGGGGGTTTGGGAGAGTTCATATTTCGCGGGCTATCGATGGTGAACACGCAGTTGATTTTGGCCGGAGCCGTGCCCGCGGCGGTGCTGGCGCTGTTGGCGGATGTGGGGTTGGGAGCGCTGGAGCGGCGGCTGGGGGCGCTGAAGGGGCGCGCGTAGCGGGAGATCGGTTCGACGCGACGAATGACGGCATGAGATTTCGAATTCTGCTTGCGCTATCGCTGCTCGTCTTCGTGCCAGCGTGCGCACATCGCGCGGACCGCATCGTCATCGGTAGCAAGAATTTTACCGAGCAGCTTGTTCTTGGCGAAATGTTCGCGCAGATGATCGAGGCGCGGACCCAGCTGACCGTCGAGCGACGCTTCTATCTGGCGGGGACATTCATCTGTCAGCAGGCGATTCTGGCGGGGCGGATTGATGTCTACCCGGAATACACGGGGACAGCGCTGACTGCGGTTCTGAAGCAGGCGGCGGGACGCGACAAGGCGGAAGTTTATCGGAGTGTGAAGCAAGGTTACGAATCGCGATTCGGCCTCACGCTTAGTCCGCCGCTTGGGTTTGACGACACCTTCGCGATGGTGATTCGTGGCGAAGATGCGCGGCGGCTGAAGCTGCGTACACTCTCGGAGGCGGCTGCTTATACTCCGCAGTGGCGGGCCGGCTTCGGCTATGAATTCATGGAACGTCCGGACGGTTACAAGGGACTCGTGGCCACTTACGGTCTGCGATTTGCTGAGGCGCCGCGAATCATGGATCTTGGCTTGATCACGCGGGCGCTCAAAGAGCATCAGGTTGACCTGATCGCGGGCAACAACACCGATGGGCTGATTCCGGCGCTTGATCTGTTCGTGCTGGAGGACGATCGGCATTACTTTCCGCCGTATGAAGGAGTCGCAGTCATGCGGGAGGAGATGGTGAAGGCTCATCCGGAAGTGAAGGCTGCGCTCGACGCGCTGGCGGGTGTCATTTCCGATGACGACCTGCGGCGGCTGAATTATGCCGTGGACGGCGAACATAAGGACGCGGCGGCCGTTGTCCGAGGTTTTCTCCTTGATCGTAAGTTGATCAAATAGCGCGGCTTTGGCTTGGTTTCCCGGATTGGGCCCTGTGGTTCACCTCACAGCCCGCCGTGATCCGCGTCACACCCTGCTGCGATAACGAAAACCCATAATGTTTGGTGAACCTCGGGGGCGCCGAACGCTCCCGCATGTGGGGGTCTCGTGGCAAAAGGGCGTGTTTCCATCGTCGTCGAGCGATGTAAGGCGTGCGGATTCTGTGTGGAATTCTGTCCTACTAAAGTCCTCGCGTTATCCTCGGCATTTAATTCCAAAGGCTATCATCCACCGCACGTTGTCGAACCGGAGAAGTGCAGTGGTTGCGACCTGTGCGGCATGTACTGTCCCGACTTTGCGATTTACGGCTACCGCACTCCTGAAGCAAAGCCGCAACCCAAGGCAGAAGCCAAAGAGGTGAAACATGAAGGCTGATCCGCGGGGAGTTCTCACTGGAACGCATTTCATTGACGGGGATCATGCCTGCTGCGAAGGGGCTTTGGCGGCCGGAGCACGGTTCGCGGCCGGATATCCGATTACGCCTTCGACTGAAGTCGTCGAGCGGTTCGCGCAGCGGGTACCGACCGTGGGCGGCAGCTTCATCCAGATGGAAGACGAACTGGCCGCGTCGATCGCATTGCAAGGTGGGGTCTGGGGGGGAGCCAAGGCCTTCACGGTCACTTCCGGCCCGGGCTTCTCGCTGATGATGGAGCATATCGGCTATGCGGCTATGACCGAGACCCCGTGCGTGTTTGTCGACGTGCAGCGCGGGGGGCCTTCGACCGGACTGCCTACACTCCCCGGCCAGGCTGACATGATGCAGGCGCGCTGGGGATCGCATGGCGACTACGAGATCATCGCGCTTTGTCCGAACTCGCCGCAGGAGTGCTTCGACCTGACGGTGAAGGCGTTCAACCTAGCGGAAGAGTTTCGCGTGCCGGTGATGTTCATGATGGACGAAGTCGTCGGGCACATGACGGAGAAAGTCGTGATCCCGCCAGCGGATCAGATTGAAGTTGTCCCGCGCAAGCACACGAAGAAGACCGTTGAAGAATACCTTCCCTACGCGACCAACGGCGACATGGTGCCGGAAATGGCACATGCCGGCGATGGCTACAAGTTCCACGTGACGGGCCTGACGCACGATGACCGCGGTTATCCGAACATGACGCCGCAGATGCAGCAGAAGCTGGTGACACGGTTGCAGAACAAAGTACGCTCTGCAGCCGACCGCATCGCCATGTTCGAGGAAGAAGGGACAGAGAATGCCGATGTAATCGTGGTTTCTTACGGGATCACGTCGCGAGTGGCGCAGCGTGCGATTGACTTGGCGCGCGAGCGCGGGCTGAGGGTCGGTAAGTTGCGGCTGATCACGGCGTGGCCGTTCCCGGAAGGGAAGATCCGCGAACTGGCCGGGCGCACTAAAGCGTTTGTCGTACCGGAACTCAATCTCGGGCAGATGGTGCGCGAGGTGGAGCGGTGCGCAGGCGGCAAGGCAAAGACGGTTCTGGTACCGCACGCTGGAGGCAGCGTTCACCGGCCCGAAGACATTCTCGCTGCGATTCAGGAGGCCGCTCGATGACCACCCTTGTGAACCCCACGCCGATCAACCCGGTCGAGCCGTTCCTGCGTTCGGACCGCATGCCGCACATCTGGTGTCCGGGATGCGGCATCGGGACGACGGTCAACTGCTTCGCAGAGGCGCTGATTGAATCGAAAATTGATCTGAAAACGCTGGCGCTAGTGTCCGGGATCGGCTGTACAGGACGCGTAGCCGGGTACGTGAAACTGGATTCGTTCCACACGACGCACGGGCGCGCTATTCCGTTCGCAACCGGCATGAAGCTGGCGAATCCGAAGCTGAATGTGGTCGTGTATTCGGGAGACGGCGATCTGTCGGCGATTGGCGGCAATCACCTGATTCACGCGGCGCGGCGCAACATCGATCTGAAGGTGATTTGTGTCAATAACCTGATTTACGCGATGACCGGGGGCCAGACTGCTCCGACTACGCCGGGTCATGCAATCACGTCCACTTCGCCGTATGGGACTTTCGAGCCGGCCTTTAACCTCCCTCATCTGGTCGAGGCGGCAGGCGCGGTTTACGTGGCACGCTGGACGACCTATCACGTGCGGCAGTTGGCGCGGTCGATCAGCGAGGCGTTCAAAAAGAAGGGATTCAGCTTCATCGAAGTGATCTCGCCGTGTCCTACGCTCTACCAGCGCCGCAACAAGCTAGGCGACGGGCTCGAGACGATGAAGTACTACAAAGAGAAGAGCAAGACCAAACACGGCTGTCCGACCAACGAGGTTGGGCTGACCATGCAGGGCGAAATTATAGTCGGCAAGTTTGTCGACCGCGACCGCCCCGACTACGGTTCGCTGCTGAAAGCGCAGATGCACGAGAGCCTGGGCGATCGGTACGTGGACTACGACGACGAGCAAGGCTACGCAACCGGCGACGGGGGCTGCGCGGAGGACTCATGCCACTAACGGAAATTCGTATCGCAGGATTCGGCGGGCAGGGAGTGATCCTCTCGGCCCAGGTGCTGGGCAAGGCGGCGTCGATTCATCAGGGCGAATTTGCCACGATGACGCAGAATTTCGGGCCGGAAGCGCGCGGCGGCGCCTGCAGCGCGCAACTGGTGCTGTCGGATAAGCCGGTGCTCTATCCGTATGTAACGCGGCCGGACGTGCTGGTGGTGATGTCGCAGGAAGCGTATGTGAAATTCGCTCCGGAATTGAAAGATGGCGGCACGCTGCTCATCGAACGCGACCTGGTGCGGGTCGCCGATCTGCCGGCCAACACGCGAATTTACAGTGTGCCGGCCACGCGATTGGCTGAAGAATTGGGCAAGCGCATGGTGCTGAACATCGTGATGGTCGGATTCTTTACCGCCGTGACACAGTTGCTGAATCCCGATGCGATGCGCAAAGCAGTGGCCGACTCGGTGCCCTTGGCGTTCCGCGATCTCAATCTCAAAGCGTTCGATAAGGGATATGAGTACGGGAAGACGGCGCTGGCTGCGGGTCCGGAGACGCCGGAGTTGGAATCCGACGAAGTGTTGTCGCAGGAAATGCAGTAGGCGCGTCGGAATAAATTCGAGGATGCGGGGGGCCAGCCGATTTACTCTTCCACTGGTTGGGTCGTGGCTATCTCTTGCTCGGGTTCGCCGCCGGCCAGGCCTTGGGCTACGATCAGGCGGCGGGCTTCGATGCGCAACTCCGGCAGGGCACGGCCGAACCATGCTGCACCGAGCAAACAGGCAACACCTCCAATCCCAACCGTGGCTGGCGCCCCTAGCCGATCTGCGAGCGACCCTCCGAACAGGGCTCCGAACGGCGCCATGCCCATGAACATCATGGAATAAAGCGCCATCACTCGGCCGCGGAGCTGGTCGGGGACCATGGTCTGGATCAAGGTGTTCGAGCAGGCCATTTGCAACATTACGGAATAACCAACCGGCAGCAACAGGGCCGTCGAGAGCCAGAACGAGCGGGAGAAACTGAACAAGATCATCCCTGCGCCAAAGGCGGCGCAGCTCCAGGCTACGATCCGGCCCAGGCCTTTTACTCCGGTCCGGGAAGCCAGAGTCAGCGCACCGAGCAAGGCGCCTACGCCAGTAGCGCCCATGAGAATTCCCAGGCCGCGAGCGCCGCCGTGCAGGACTTTATCGGCGAACACCGGCATAAGAACGGTGTAGGGCATGCCTACCAGGCTGATCAGTCCGATCAGCAATAACAGGGCGCGAATCACGCGGGTGCTATTCACCCAGCGGAACCCTTCGACGATATCCGCCAGGGGGGAATCCGTCAGCGACCGCGGCGGGCAATCGACCTTCATCATGAGCAGGCCGGCGATCACGGCGATGTAGCTGATTGCATTCGCGGCGAAGCACCAGCCTTCGCCGATTTTGGCGACAAGAATTCCGGCGACTGCTGGGCCGACGACCCGTGCTCCGTTGAACATGGAGGAATTCAGCGCGATGGCGTTCATCAGATCTTCTTTGCCGACCATGTCGATCAGGAACGATTGCCGTCCGGGGATGTCGAAGGCGTTCACGACGCCGAGCAGGGCCGCCAGAATCAGGATTTGCCATTTGTCGACGCGGTGGGTCAGCGTCAGCCAGGCCAAGATTGCGGCCAGGATCATGGAAGCGGTCTGGGTCGCGATGATGAGGCGCTGGCGATTGGTACGATCGGCGGTAATGCCGCCAATCGGCGCGACCAGAAAGACAGGGAACTGGCTGGCAAAGCCCACGGCGCCCAGAAGGAAGGATGATCCGGTGAGGCGGTAGACGAGCCACGCTTGGGCCACACTCTGCATCCAAGTGCCGGTGAGGGAGATGATTTGTCCGCTGAAGAAGAGTTGGAAGTTGCGATGACGCAGCGCGCGCAGCGTGATCGCCAACATCGAGGAGGAGCTGGCTTTGTTGCTGGCGCTATCCGGAATGGTATCGGGGGGCTCGGTCACTCCCTAGAACCTTGGCATATTGTTAGAGATGAGAGCAACCGCTCGGCGGATTCCAGGACTCTATGTTGCAAAATTTCCACAGGGCCCGAATGCGGTCACCAACTTGAGACTTCCCTCGGAGCCTCGGCTGGGGTAGAGTGGCCTTTCTCTGCGACTCTCCCCTCGCATTCCGCTCCGTGAAGGACAGACCATTTATGAGCACTGACTCCGTCCAGGTTGAGCGCAGATGTGGACAGCGATTCCAGTTGCACCTGCCGCTGACCCTTCATGTGGAAGGACGAACGGTCCATGGGTATGCCCAGGATGTGAGTTCGCGCGGGCTTTTCCTCTTCGCTGAAACACTGATCGAGGCGGGTACGGTCGTGGAACTGACGTTTACCATGCCCTCGGAAGTCACGCTGGCGGAGAGCATGCGGGTGCGGGCCCGGGGGCGAGTCCTGCGAACTGCTCCTCCCCTGACCGGTCCGGCGAGCGGAATGGCCGTGCAACTGGATTCCTATCAGTACTTACCCTCCCTCGAATGTGACGCGACGGCGGAACTGGCACGGATCCCGGCGGCGAATTCCGTCCGGGACGCGGCCACGTCGTGACCAGGTTTGCGTCCGCGGCTTGCGGTGCGTGGCGCGGTCTTTCAAAGGGCGGAGTTTTGCCTTACAATGCCAAGTAAACCAGCAGTTTCAGTGGGATTTTGTCGTGAATGAACCCCCCTGCCAACCTGCCAGCTTGTCTGAGGTCTTCCTTCGATTACGAAGGTCATTTGGCCGCGGTGTAGGAAGTTCGTAGCATGACCATGGATAGCGAGAAACGCCTCATGCACGGGATCGCCGTCGCCCTCCTGACCGAGGACCGAGAACAATCCGTCGCTTTGAATGCCCGGGTGGAAAGCACACACATGGCTCGAACCGTGTTGAGCCACGTGGGTTTTCCTGCTGGTCCCGGAGATTCCGTATTGCGGCAGTTGCTCGATCAGCGGGCTGAGGTGGTGCTGGTCGATATCGATCCGCAGAATCCGCAAAAGGCGATCCGCGCGATCGAGATGATCCACGGCGCGGCAGGTGACGTGACCATCTTTGCCGTCGGCGAAATGACCCAGCCGACCACCATTGTTTCTGCCATGCGGGCCGGGGCGCGCGAGTTTCTGGATCGCAGTGCCAACCGTGAGGCAGTCATTGACGCCTTTACCCGCTTTACTGCTTCTTTGAGCCGCGCCCAGCGCTCGGCGGGGAAAGCCCGCGTATTTACGTTCTTGAACGCCAAAGGCGGAGTCGGAGCCACGACCACAGCGGTGAATACGGCGGTTGCCCTGGAACAGGCGCATGGACGAGTGGTGCTGGTGGACTTCGCTCCTATCGGCCATGCCGCGCTGCAACTGAATCTGCGGCCACAATTCACCGTGATCGACGCGCTGCAGAATCTGCATCGCATGGACACATCGCTGCTCGACGGCCTGATGACGCATTATCGCGGCGGATTGCACCTGCTGGCGGGAGCGCAGCAGCCACACAATGCGACCGCCACAGCATCGGAACTGGCGCGGCTGTTTGACTTGCTGGTGAGTCAGTACAACTTTGTGATCGTAGATTGCTCGGGCCGGCTCGATGCCACCATGCAGATGATTTGCGATCTTTCCAACGCAGTCCTGCTGGTCGCCCAGACCGATGTCGTTTCCCTGTGGAGCGCGGGACGGATTCAGGCCTTCCTGCAGGAGGGGGCCGGCCGTGATCGGCTGCGGATCGTGCTTAATCGTTATAAGAAGATCCCTGGCTTTACCGACGAGGACGTGGAAAAGGCCACCAACTGCAAAGTCCTGTGGAAGATTCCCAACAACTTCCAGGTGATCGGTCCGGCGATCGACAAGGGCAGCCCGGTGGCGTTGCAGGAAAGCCATGAAGTTGGACGCTCCTATCGCGGGCTGGCTGCGGAACTGGCTGGGGCGACGGCGGCGTCCGATGGCGCGCTGACGCTTGACTATCAGCACGATAAGCCCGAAGGCAAGAAACGCGCGACCGGCCATTTGATTGTCTCGCCCGTCCGGGCAGGGCAGTAAATCCAAGGCAAAAGTAAGAAGTCAGATTGCAGAAGTCGGGCTGCGAGCTTCGAGCTACGGGCTTCGAGCAACGGGCTTCGAGCAAAACTTTGTGGCGCCGCCGCGACTGCCGGCGGGTCGCCGTCGTTATGGTTGCTCGCGGCACGAAGCTCGTGGCTCGTGGCTGTTTGCTAGAATCAAAGATTCGCGACTGAACCGCGAATATCCTGAATGGCGGCCTCACCAAAAAAGCGCGTCCTGAGCGGGATGCGTTCAACCGGCAAACTGCACCTGGGCAACTACGTCGGAGCTCTGGAGAACTGGGTGAAGATGCAGGAACCATACGACTGCTTCTTCTTCATTGCCGATTGGCATGCCTTGACTACCGACTACGCCGATACCTCAAAGGTGAAGGAAAATTCGGTCGAGGTCCTGCTGGACTGGCTCGCGGCGGGACTGGACCCGGAGAAGTGCGTGATGTTCATCCAGTCGCACGTGCCGGCGCACGCGGAACTGCACCTGCTGCTTTCGATGATCACGCCGCTGGGCTGGCTGGAGCGCGTGCCGACGTACAAAGAGCAGCGCGAGAACATCAAGGAAAAAGATCTGGGGACATATGGGTTCCTTGGTTATCCGGTGCTGCAGTCGGCCGACATCATGATCTACAAGGCCGATTTCGTCCCTGTGGGCGAAGACCAGGTGGCACACGTCGAACTGACGCGGGAGATTGCGCGGCGGTTCAACGGGTTCTATCAGTGCAAGGGACGAGAAGTTTTCCCTGAACCGCAGTCTTTGCTGACGCCAGCCGCCAAGTTGCCCGGCACGGATGGCCGCAAGATGTCGAAGTCGTACGGGAATACGGTCATGCTGACCGATCCGGAGCCGGTGGTGCGGCAGAAATTGAAGACGATGGTGACGGACCCGGCCCGCGTCCGGCGCAGCGATCCCGGCAATCCGGATGTCTGTCCAGTCGGTGACCTGCACAAAATATTCAGCAGCAAAGAGACGATGGCCAAGGTTGACGCCGGTTGTCGTTCGGCAGGCATTGGGTGCATTGAATGCAAGGGTTGGGCGGCCGACGCTCTGGTGCAGGTGATCAGTCCCATGCAGGAGCGCCGTAAAAAATACGAAGACAATCCGCGCCTGGCGTGGGATATTCTGGAAGCGGGGTCGGCACGCGCCGCGAAAGTAGCAGGCGCGACGATGGATGAGGTGCGGGAATCGATGGGGATGTCGCTTAATTACGAACCGCAGCGGAGTTCCACGAAGTGACGGAAGTGCCGCAACTCGTGCCCGATCCGGTTGTCGGACAGGCCCAGGGCCCGATGCCGGTGGCGGGCGCTCCGAAAACGGTGCAAAAAGACGAGAGCGATTTTCCTTTCGCCGTCAGCCTTGGCGAACTGTACGAAGGTCCGCTCGACCTGCTGCTCGACCTGATTCGCAAGCAGGACATCAATATCTACGACATCCCTATCGGGAAAATCACCGCGCAATATCTGACGTACGTCGAACGCATACGCGAGCTCGACGTGAACGTGGCAGCTGAGTTTATCTACATGGCGGCGGTGCTAATCCAGATCAAGTCGCGCATGCTGCTGCCGCGCGATCCGCTGGCGCCGGCGGACGCGCAGGACGATCCCCGCAACGAACTGGTCAACCGGCTGCTGGAACATGAGAAGTTCAAGTCTGCGGCGCAAATGCTGCTGCAGAAGCAGCAGATTGAAGATGCGGTGGTGACCAATCCCGCGCTGAAAGAATTCATGGACGCGGAGGGCACTGAGCCGGAGCTCGCCGCCGATGTCATCGACCTGGTCAAGACGTTCCAGCAGATCCTGGATCGCGCTCGCAATCGTCCGATTCTGGAAGTGGACGAAGAAACCGTCACCGTCGGACAGATGATTCAGTATCTGCATCGCCGGCTGTCGATTGAAGAGCGCCCGATCCGCCTGAAGCAGATGCTGCGCAACGTGCCGTCGCGGCAGGCATTAGTTTGCATGTTTCTGGCGCTGCTGGAACTGGTGCGTCTGCAGGCGATCCAGGTGCGGCAGGAGCATGTGTTCGGCGAAGTGCTGGTGCGCAAGCACTCGCACTTTGAGCAGGTCATGACGGAGCAGGCGGCGGTGCGGGATGATTGGAGATAGAAGCAGTCGTTGGTCGTTCGTCGCTGGTCGCTAGCAACGAGCAGTGGCGGGCCGACGATTCCGCAAACGACTAACGACTAACGACTGACGACCAACGACATGAGTTTAAAAGCCCAACTCGAAGCGATTGTTTACGCGACGGAAACGCCCATCACACTGGACCACCTCGTCGAACTGGTGAAGGACGGTGTTCTTGCCAGCGGAGCTGCGGACGACGCCGAGGTCAGGTCGCGGGTCCGCGCCGCCATCGAAGAACTGAGTGCCGACTACTCCGGCGCGGACCACGGCATCGAGATTCGCCAGGTGGCCGGCGGATATCGCATGTCGACTAAGCCCGAGCAGCACGACAGCGTACGCGCCTTTGCCAAGAGCTTGAAGCCGCCGATCCGGTTGTCGTTGCCCGCGCTGGAAACGTTGGCGGTGATCGCTTATAAGCAGCCCGTCACGGTGCCGGAGATCAGCGAGATCCGCGGAGTGGATTCCAGCGGCGTGATCGCGACCCTGCTCGATCGAAAACTCATCACGACGGCGGGGCGTAAGGCTGTGATCGGCCGCCCGATTCTCTATAAGACCAGCAAGGAGTTCCTGCTGCGCTTTGGGCTGAAAGACGTTGGTGAACTGCCCAGCATGGAAGAGTTCGAGAAGCTGATGGCGGAGTCGTTCCAGGGCGAGTTGCTGAACGAGCCTGCCGGCGGTGTGGCGGAGACGGCGAACGCTGAAGCTGGCGAGGCTCCATCGACGGTGCAGGTTCCCGCACCGGATGAGGATGTGACCGCTGAGGTTGCCGTGGCCTCGACAGACGCTGGTGAGAAGACGAATCCGGCGGCCTAGTGTTCGACTACCAGCATTGGTAGAGGTAGGGATCCTTCGACTCCGCAGATCGACTCGCTTCGCGAGTTGATCTGCTCCGCTCAGCAAGACACTCTGCGGAGGAATCCTTTGATGGCCCGTCGCTTCTGGTAGTCTGGATTTAATGCCCCCCGAGCGCCTGCAAAAAATCATTGCCGCTGCCGGAGTTGCTTCTCGCCGCAAGGCTGAGGAACTGATGACATCCGGACGGGTGCAGGTCAATGGGCAGACCGTGACCGAACTCGGCACGAAAGCTGATCCGGAACACGACCACATCCGTGTCGACGGCAAACTGCTTCGCGGGCCTGAGCGGTATTCCTACATCGTGCTCAACAAGCCGAAGGGGTACGTCACGACGGTCCGCGATCCGGAGGGGCGGCCGACGGTAATGGACCTAATCCGCGGAGTCAAAGCTCGCCTGTATCCGGTGGGGCGGCTCGACTGGGCCAGCGAGGGGCTGCTTCTCCTGACCAACGACGGCGCGCTTGCCAATGCGCTGATGAAGGCTGCCTCGAATGTTTCGAAGACCTACGTGGTGAAAGTTGCCGGGCAGCCGGAGGCCGAGAAGCTGGAAAAACTTCGGCGCGGAGTATCGATTGCCGAGAAGGGCGGACGACGTGTACGCACGGCCCCGGCGACGATTCGGCTCATTCGCGAGGCCGACAATCCCTGGCTGGAAGTGACGATCGTCGAAGGGCGCAACCGCCAGATCCGAAAAATGTTCGAAGAGGTCGGGCACCACGTGGAGAAGATCCGGCGGGTGAGATACGGGCCGCTGTCACTCGACGTTCCGCCGGGAGAGTTCCGCAGCCTCACGCTGGAAGAACTTGCGCGGTTGAAAGCCGCAGCCTCAGGATCCAAGCCGCCACGATCTCGCTCCGCGCGGCGCGAACGTGGTTAGCGCTTACCATCCGCGACCATGGGCAAACGCGCAGCGCCGTACAGGCCCGCGTCGCTTCCCAACAATGCTCGCGTGATAATGGTCTTCCGTCCCGGACCGGGATCGACGTGCGCTGACGCTCCTGTTGCGGAAGCAAGCGGGTCCGGCGGAGCGGTGGCGGCATAGACCATGCAGCGGTGACGCAACTCTTCGAACACAGTCGGGGCGAAGGCTTCCCAGGCGCTGGCAACGCCGCCACCAACCACATAGATGGGGAGGTTGAGAGAATTCACCATCGCTGAGAGAACGATGCCCAAAGCCCTACCGACGCGGCGGAAAATGCGGCGTGCCTCTTCGTCGCCCTGAATCGCGAGGTTGTAGATCGACTTTGCGCTGAACTCAGCATCCGAACTGGCCGCGCGCGCCAGCGGGCTGGAAACGTTCGCCGCAATCGCTTCGCGCGCCATCCGGACAACCGCCGTCGCTGAAGCATATTGCTCTAGACATCCTCGGTTGCCGCATCCGCAGGGATGGCCTTCGGGTTCCACAGTGCTGTGTCCGAACTCGCCGGCCATGCCGTTCATGCCGTGCCAGATTTTGCCGCCGAGGACGATTCCGCCGCCCACCCCGGTGCCCAGGGTCAGCATGGCCATGTCTTCATGATCTTTGGCAGCGCCGAGCCACTTTTCGCCGAAGCCGGCGACGTTGGCATCGTTTTCCAGGATCACCATCGTGTTCAGCCGGCGCTCGATCTCATCGCGCACCGGATAATCGGCCCAGCCGGGGAGATTCGGCGACTCGCGGAGCAAACCGGTATCCATGTCGATGATGCCCGGGACGCCGATGCCAATGCCAAGCAGTGCGCCCGAGTTTCCGTACTTTTCGGAGAGCCGCTGGATCGCGTCACACATCTCGTTAATCACGTGATCGCGACCCAAGGAGACCTTGGTACCCAGTGTGACTTTTTCCACCAGGCGGCCGGTGTCGTCGACGGCCGCGATGCGCAGGTTGGTTCCGCCCAGGTCTACTCCAATTGCGAAGCGGTTCATATAGGACTCGGTATTCGTGGTTCGAGACGCGCCGGGGGACTCTTTAGTTTGTACATGGACGCTTTCAGGGGCGTCAATATTAAATCGTTATATTACCGCTATTTTTGACATTTTGGACAATAATGACTACTGCGGCCGCCGAGCACGACCCGCTTGATGGGGGTCCGGCAGGTCAGGCAGGGTTCGCCCTCACGTCCGTAGACTCGATGCTGGAGCTGGAAGAAGCCTGCTTCGCCGTCGGCATCGACATAATCGGAGATCGAGGAGCCGCCCAGGGTAATCGCTTCCTGGAGCACCTCGCGGACAGAACGATAGAGCCGGCGCAAGTCCTCGCGGGTCAATGACGCGGCACGCCGGCGGGGGCGAATGCCGGCGCGGAACAGGGATTCGTCGGCATAGATGTTGCCCACGCCGCGCAAAAGTTTCTGGTTCAGAAGCGCACTCTTGATCGGCGCTATGCGGCCGCGAAAAAGGGCGATAAACCGCGCTTCGTCCACTTCCAGGGGCTCTACGCCGCCTGGATCGAAGCCGTTCGAGTGCACGCTCAGTTTTCCGAACATGCGGGGATCGATGAATCGCAGGTCTCGGCCAGAAGCCAGTTTCGCGATGAGGTGGGTGTGTTTGGCAATCTCGGCGGCGGGCTCTACGACTACCAGGCGTCCAGTCATGCCGAGGTGAACGATCCACTGAGCCGGAGCAGGGCGGGCAGTCCGGTTGTTTCTGTTGGGCGAGGTCGATTGGTTTGCCGGCTCCAGGTCGAGAACGATGTGCTTCCCGGCGCGATGCACACGCACGATCCGTTTGCCTTCCAGGGTCGAGGCGATCTTCACAGCCGACGATTTCAGGGGCTGCTTGCGCGAGCCGATCCAGACGGAATCGATGCGGTCGCCGGCGACACGTTTCGCCAGTCCGCGTGCGACCGTTTCGACCTCGGGAAGTTCGGGCACAGTCCAGAATACTAGATCAATCGATTGCCGAGAGGCTGCTGCGAGCTTCGAGCTACGGGCTCCGAGCGAACCGATTGCCCGAAGCTCGCAGCTCGAGGCCCGAAGCCCAACCCATACCGCGCGTCTGACGTTCCGGTTGTCCAGTTTGCCCCTCCACCGCCCGATTCGGTATGCTAGGGCGTACATTCCGGCTTCTGCTGATCATCCCAGTTTTCAATCTATTGTCCAGTTGCGGCAGCCAGTGTGTGCGACCCTTGGGGCGGCGGACCGCCGCACGAAATCACGAGGCAAGAATTGAGCAGAGGCAGAACCGCGGTCGTTGTTGGAGCGCAGTGGGGCGATGAGGGCAAGGGCAAGATTGTCGACGTCCTCACGCGGACATTCTCAGTCGTAGCGCGCTATGCCGGCGGCCACAACGCCGGCCACACCGTCATCATCAGCGGCAAGAAGTTCATCCTGCAACTGGTGCCTGGCGGCATTTTGCGGCCCGACTGCATCAACGTCATCGGCAACGGCGTGGTGTTTGATCCGATGGCGTTTCTGAAGGAAGTTGCGTCGCTGCGGGATAGCGGCGTGAAAGTTGACGGCAACCTCTTCGTATCGAACCGTGCGCAGGTCATTTTGCCCTACCATCGCATGATGGAGCTGGGCTCGGAGAATGCGCCGGGGCGGGTGAAGATCGGAACCACCTCGCGCGGCATCGGCCCGACCTATGAAGACAAGATGGGCCGCCGCGGGCTGCGTGTCGCCGACCTGCTCGATACTGCGCTGCTGCGCACTCATATTGAAAATGCTGTGCGCGAGAAGAACATGATCGCGCACGCGCTGTTCAATTCCGAGCCGCTCGATGCCGACAAGATGTTCAAGGAATATTCCGAGGCGGCGCAGAAGATCGCACCTTTCGTTTGCGACACGGCGTTGCTTTTGAATCGTGCGCTGGAGGAAGGGAAGTCGATTGTGTTCGAGGGCGCGCAGGGCACCATGCTCGACATCGATCACGGCACGTACCCGTTTGTAACTTCGTCGAGCGCGACATCAGGTGGGGCAGTGACGGGAACCGGTGTGCCTCCCACCGCGATCGACACCGTAATCGGCATCACGAAGGCGTACTGTACGCGCGTGGGCGGCGGGCCGTTCCCCACGGAACTGCTCGACGAGCGGGGCGAAGACATCCGAAAACGCGGCAATGAATTCGGCGCGGTGACGGGGCGCCCACGGCGTACGGGCTGGCTCGATTTGCCTCTGCTGCGTTACGCTGGCATGATTAACGGAATCTCGTGGCTGGTCGTGACCAAACTCGATGTGCTCGACCACCTGACCGAGATTCCGGTGTGCGTGGGATACAAGATCGACGGCAAAGCGACTGCCGAGATTCCGGCTCAGGCATGCGGCTACGAGAAGATCGGGTGCGTGTACCGCAAGATGCAGGGATGGGCGACGCCGACGCAGGACATCCGAACCCTGGAAAAGTTGCCCAAGGCCGCACGTGAGTATCTGGACTTCATCGAGAAAGAGACTGGAGCGCGCGTGGGGATGATTTCGACAGGACCGGACCGGGAGCAGACGATCCTGGTGCCGGAGTTCATGAGCCAGTTGGGTTTGAAATAGGGAAGAGCCGGGCGGGTCCAGGCTCGTAGATGGAATGACAGGGACGCGTATGCGCCGCGTTCAGACGGAGCGACGGATGGTAGTGCTGGCGGTTACCTGGATGGCAAAAACGGGACGCGAAGCCGAAGTGGCGGCGCTGTTCGAGAAACTGAGTGCGGAATCGCGCAAAGAGCCGGGCTGCATCATGTACCAGGTGCACAAGCACAAAACAGAGCCGCGGCGATTTTTCATCTACGAGCAATACAAGGACGATGCCGGGCTCGAAGCGCATCGCGCTGCCCCGCACTTCCTGCAATACGCGAAGAAAGACTTGCCCAAGGTCGCTGACCGGGTGGAAGGGCACTTGTTCGAGCCGCTGGGGTAAAGCGCGAGTTCTCGTTCTCAGTCCGCAATGTCGAGCGGGTAATCTCTGAGAACCGGGAACTCGTTTACTTATCCGCCATCAGGAAGCCACCCGAAGCGTAGCTTTCCTTCGACACTTCGACGAACGTCACGACGACGGCTTCGCGCCGCGCCCCGGCCTCTTCGGCCATCACGTCGGTCATGCGTTGGGCGATTTTTCGTTTCTGATCTGCAGTGCGGCCGGTGAGCATGGTGATCTGGACGAGCGGCATTGTCCCTCCATATCCGCGAAATCCGCGTGCATCTGCGGAGAAGAAGTTATTGCGCGAGTTCGTATCCCGCAAAGAAGAAGCTCAGCTCGAAGCGCGCCGTGTCTTCGGCGTCGGAGCCGTGGATGGCGTTGTGCTCGATGCTCGACGCCCACTTTTTGCGAATCGTGCCTTCTTCTGCGTTCGCCGGATTGGTGGCGCCCATCAGTCTGCGCAGGTCGGCGATGGCATTTTCTTTCTCCAACGCCAGCGCCACGATCGGGCCGCTCGACATGAAGTTGGTGAGCGAGTTGTAAAACGGACGGCTAGCGTGGACAGCGTAAAACTGTTCCGCCTGATGCTTGGAGATTTCCAGCATCTTCATGGCCAGGATATGGAAGCCGTTTTTTTCGAACTGCTCAATGATGTCCCCGATTGCGCGCGCTTTGACCGCGTCGGGCTTGACGATAGTGAGAGTGCGTTGAAGAGTTTTCATAGATCAGGTCACAGGTCTCAGGCGTAAGGTCTCAGGAAAAGCTAGGTGCTGACCGCAGCCTTGCCCAGTGCTGCTGCCAGGGTCTCGCCGATGTCGGCGGGCGACTTCGCCACGCGAATGCCGGCTTTCTCCATGGCCGCAATCTTTTCCGCGGCCGTGCCTTTGCCGCCGGAGATGATCGCACCGGCGTGGCCCATGCGGCGTCCCGGGGGCGCGGTTTGGCCGGCGATGAAGCCGACCACCGGCTTTTTCATGTGCGACTTCACGAATTCGGCGGCCGTCTCTTCCGCGTTGCCGCCGATTTCTCCGATCATGACGACGGCTTCGGTCTGCAGATCGCGGTTGAAAAGTTCGAGCGCATCAATGAAGTTGGTGCCGATGATGGGGTCGCCGCCGATGCCGATGGCGGTTGATTGTCCGATACCCCGCTGAGTGAGTTGGTGCACCGCTTCGTAAGTCAGGGTGCCCGAGCGCGAGACGATGCCGACGCTGCCCTCTTTGTGAATATGGCCCGGCATGATGCCGATCTTGCACTTGCCCGGCGAGATGATTCCCGGACAATTCGGCCCGATCAGCCGCGAGCGACGATCCTGCAGGAACTCCCAGGCACGAACCATGTCGAGCGTCGGGATGCCTTCGGTGATGCAGACGATGAGTTCGATCTCGGCGTCGGCCGCTTCCATGATCGCGTCGGCGGCGTACGGTGGCGGCACGAAGATCACCGTGGCGTTGGCGCCGGTCTTGTCGGCGGCTTCCTGCACGGTGTTGAAAATCGGCCAGCCTTCGTGAGTGGTGCCGCCCTTGCCCGGAGTGACACCGCCGACAACCTGCGTTCCATATGCGGCGCAGGCTTTGGCGTGAAAGGTTCCCTCACGTCCTGTCAGACCCTGCACCACCAATCGCGTTCTCTTATCAGCCAAAATTGCCATGATTGCTCGCTTTCAAAGAACCAGCTTCCAGCTCTTAGCTATTAGCTCCTAGCTTCTAGCGGCCGCGACCACCTTGTCCGCCGCGTCTTTCATTGTTTCGGCGATGGTAAAGTTCAAGCCTGATTCGGCCAGGATCTTCTTACCTTCTTGAACGTTCGTTCCTTCCAATCGAAGCACAATGGGCAGTTGGATGTGTGTCTTTTTCGCGGCTTCGACCACGCCCGTGGCCAGCGTGTCCACACGCAGAATACCGCCAAAAATGTTGATCAGCACGGCGCGCACGTTCTTATCGCTGAGCAGAATCTCGAACGCGTTCGCGACTTGCTCGGCATTGGCGCCGCCGCCGACGTCCAGAAAGTTCGCTGGCATGCCGCCCGCGTACTTGATGATGTCCATGGTGGCCATCGCCAGACCCGCGCCGTTGACCATACACCCGACGCTGCCGTCGAGCTTGATGTAGTTCAAGTTGTGCTTAGACGCCTCGACTTCCAACGGGTCTTCTTCCGTGATGTCGCGCAGTTCGCGAATGTCCGGATGGCGGAAGAGCGCGTTGTCGTCAAAGTTCATCTTGGCGTCGAGCGCGACCAGACGGCCATCGGTCGTCGTGATGAAGGGATTGATTTCGACCAGCGAGGCGTCGGTGTCAAGGAAAGCGCGGTAGAGGCCAGTCAGGAACTTCACCGCCGGATTCACCTGCGCTCCGGACAATCCCAGGGAGAACGCGATCTTGCGCGCTTGAAACGGCTCCAGTCCCATGCCGGGATCAATGTACTGCTTGAGAATTGCTTCGGGCCGCTCGGCCGCGACCTGCTCGATCTCCATGCCACCCGCAGCCGAGGCCATGAACACTGGCTTACCCTCGCCGCGATCGACGAGGATGCCGAGGTAGAGTTCTTTCTCGATGGGAAGCGTCTCTTCGATCAGGAGGCGGCGCACGATGCGGCCTTCGGGGCCGGTCTGGTGCGTGACCAGATTCATGCCGAGAATCTTGCCAGCGAGAGCCGTTGCCTCTTCGACGGATTTCGCCAGTTTGACGCCGCCGCCCTTGCCGCGTCCGCCGGCATGGATCTGGGCCTTCACGACCACACCGGTCGCGCCTGCATCGAACAGGCTCTTGGCCGCAGCTGTGGCCTCTTCCACCGTGAGGGCCATCATTCCGCGCGGCACAGTCACGCCGAACCGCTTCAGGATTTCTTTTCCCTGATACTCATGAATTTTCATAATGATTCCAGAACCGTCGCTGGTCGTTGGTCGTTCGTCGTGCGCTTGTCCAGGCAAACATCCAATGAAAGGGACCTTCGCTTGCGGATTCGATCAGCAGTCAGCAAACTCACGATTTTATAGGACGCCGGGGCAATCGGCCAAGGGCGAGTACGCCGATCAGTGACCGAAATCACTGCAAAAAAGGAAAACTGCATCAAGCGCGCAATCCACGTCGTCTGATATTTACATGCGACTCGTCTCCCTCAACGCCGGCCGGCCGCGGCTGCTCACATGGAAAGGTGACACCTTCAACACGGGAATCTTCAAGGCACCCGTGCATGGCAGGATTATGCTCCGTGAGACCAACCTCGATGGCGACCGCCAGGCCGATTTGTCGGTGCACGGTGGCGTCAGCAAGGCGGTCTACGCCTATCCTTCGGAACACTATGCGTACTGGCACAAAGAACTCCCAAACGAACCGCTGCCTTGGGGTGCATTCGGCGAGAACTTTACCGTCGAGGGCATGGTGGAGACGGAAGTCCGTATCGGAGACGAGTACCGCGCCGGTTCGGCGATCGTTCGTGTGACGACGCCCCGACTTCCGTGTTTCAAGCTGGCGGCAAAGTTTCGCCGCGACGATATGATCGCGCGATTTCTGCGCAGCGGCTTTAGCGGTTTCTATTTCGCAGTTGTTCAACAGGGCGAAGTCGAAGCCGGAGACAAAATCGAACTTCTCGCACGAGACAACTCGAGCGGAACGATTTCGGAAGTCAACTATGCCTACGTCTCCCCGTCAGCGGACGCGGACCTGTTACAGCGTGTGGCCGGAAGCAAAGCGCTCCCCGAAAGCTGGCGCGAGCGATTCCTCGCCAAGCTCGAAGACATCACCAGGAAGCAAACGATTTGAAAGACGCCGCGGGCTGCGGTAGGTTGGAGTCGGATGATCCTCGACGCGCTGCATCGCATCGCCAATCACCGGCAGTCACTCTCTCGCGAGGAAGCTCACGCGGTCATGAGCGAGGTGTTGACCGGCAAATGTACGGATGCCCAGATCGCGGCTCTGCTCGTCGCGTTGCATATGAAAGGCGAGACGGTCGAAGAGATTGTCGGGTTTGCAGAAGCCATTCGATCCGCGGCCACCCCGCTCCATTTGCACAAAAACTCCACGCTGGACGTCAGCGGCACCGAGCGCGATGCTCTGGTTGACACGTGCGGCACCGGCGGCGATACCAGCGGCACCTTCAACATTTCGACGGTGACTGCGCTGGTTGCTGCCGGCGCAGGCGTACGCGTGGCGAAGCATGGCAATCGCAGTGTGACTTCGAAGTGCGGATCAGCGGATGTGATGGAAGCTCTGGGGGTGAAGATTGATCTGCCGCCGGCCGTTGTCGCTGCCTGCCTCGAAGAAGTGGGGATTGCGTTTCTGTATGCGCCGGCCATGCACTCGGCCATGAAATACGTGCAGCCAGCGCGCCGTGAACTGCGTCTGCGCACGGTGTTCAACCTGCTTGGCCCGCTGACCAATCCCGCGCGCGCAACCTGCCAGGTCGTGGGCGTGTATTCGGCCGATCTTGTCGAGAAGCTGGCGGAGGCGCTCAGCATGCTGGGACTGCGGCGGGCGCTGGTGGTCCACGGCAGCGACGGACTGGATGAAATCACAATCACCGGCCCTACACGCGTCGGCGAGGTACGTGATGGGCAAGTGCGTACCTACGAAGTGGCGCCGGAAGAATTCGGACTGCCGCGAGCTTCCCTCGAGGAAATCTCGGGCGGGGACGCAGCGCTCAACGCTACACTGATCCGGGAGGTGCTGGCGGGCAAGCCCTCCGCCCGAAGGGATGTAGTGCTCTTGAATGCGGCTGCAGCCCTGGTGGCCGCCGGACGAGCCGATCATTTGCGCGACGGCGTACTCATCGCGGCGCAGGCGGTCGACTCCGGGGCCGGCGCCGAAAAACTGTCTGCGTTAGTCGACTTCACTCGTCGCCATTAGCCAAGGAGGTTTCAGGCAGCAATGGGATGTGTCCTCCGGGTTTCCGGGAAACATTTTGATGTGGACGCGTTCGTCCGCCGGTCGAAGTTGGAACCGCCCACGGTTGGCTAGGTGTTCTTGTTCATTACCGCGGCCTGCTTCTTCAGCGCTTCGATCTGGCCCAGGTGGTTCGCCCCATGCACACCTATGCGTAGCGCAATCTCGGCCACGTCCATCTCGCGTTGGAATTCGGGATGGTAGGCTGACTTCCCATAGTCCGGCAGGCTTCAGGCGGCGCAGCAGGCGCAAACTATGGTGCCGGGCCAATCCGTAGAACGCGACCAGTTCTGCTGGGGGCGATTCCATATACCAGATTGCGCGCCCACGCGTCCTGATCGAGCGGCGCAATTACAGGCTTCGCGTCGGCGAGCATCTGGCGCAGGCGGTATCCGAGGACGATCTCCATGTCCGCGAGGTGGCCGAGGATCTCCAGAATGCACCACTTCTCGGGGGACGGCTTGTACCGCAGGACTATCTCCGGCAGGCCGGAGACCGCCGCGGCAATTTCCTTCGGGCTCTTCTCTGCCGCATCGCGCTTTGAATTCTGTTTCAGTCATGGAATTTTGTAACTTTGTAATTTGGTAATCGGGTAATTTGGGTTTGTTGTTCCCGCATGGGGAGGTTCCAAATTACCCAACTACAAAATTACTCAATTACCAAATCCCCGGATCACTTCACTTCCACCCTCTCCATGTACTCGGCCACCTGCACGTTCCAGCCCAGTTCTTTGGTCATCAGGTCACGAAGTTGCGATGATGCGGCGGGCTCGCCGTGAACCAGGTACGTCACGCCTGGCTGGTTCTTGAAAGTCCGCAGCCACTCCAGCAATTCCGGAGGATCGGCATGGTCACTGAACTGTTCGAGTGCCGCTATCTGTGCGCGAACCGGAACCATGTCACCGAAGATCTTCACTTCCGGACCGCCGCTCTTGATCGTGGCGCCGCGGGTGCCCGGCGCCTGAAAGCCGATGAAGATGACCAAATTCTTCGGATCGGGCAGGCGCTGCGCCAGATGATGCAGGATGCGTCCGCCGGTGACCATGCCGCTCGACGAAATAATGATGCAAGGGAAGCGGCTGTCGTTGATCTTCTTCGACTCTTCTGCCGTCTGCGCGAAGGTGAGCCCGGGCCAGTCGATCGGCGACCCGTATTTCTTGATCAGGTCGGCAGCCAGCGGCGTGTACTCCTCCGAGTGCTTCAGAAAAATCTCGACCGCTTTGATGGCCATGGGGCTGTCGCAAAAAACGGGAATGCGTGGAATCTGCCCTGATTCCATCAGTTCCTTCAGCATGAAGATGAATTTCTGGGTACGCTCGACGGCAAAGGCCGGGACCACGATGCTGCCGCCGCGCTCGACTGCTGTGCGAATGAGGCGCGCCAGTTCGGGCCGCGGATCGGTGGCAGGATGCTGCCGGTTGCCGTAGGTCGACTCCATCACAAGAACGTCCGCGGTCTCGCCTTCCTGCGGACCGGAGTGCACGACCTTGCCCGGCGCGATCTCTGCATCGCGGACGCGTCCGATATCGCCGGTGAAGAGCAGGCGGCGTGTCTGCCCGGTGGTTTTCAGCGTGATCTCAGCCATGGTCGAGCCGAGAATATGGGCGGCGGGCACGAAACGAAACGACAATTCCGGGCTCAGGTCGGTTGTCTGCCCTAGCGCCACCGGCTTGAAGCGCTGCAGGCAATCCTGTGCCTCTTCCATCGTGTACAGAGGCAGGGCGGGATCGTGCTTGGACGCTTTCTTCTTGTTGTAGAACTCGGCGTCTTCTTCCTGCAGATGGCCGGAATCGGGCAATACCACCGAGCACAGGTCGATCGTCGCCTGGGTGGCGTAGATCGCGCCCTGGAAGCCTTCTTTCACGAGGCGAGGAATCCACCCGCAGTGGTCCAGATGGGCGTGCGTGAGGATGACGGCGTCGATCTCACGCGCTGGCACCGGCGTGTCTTTCCAGTTGCGCTCGCGCCAATCTTTCTGTCCCTGAAAGAGTCCGCAATCGATCAGGACCTGGTAACCCTGCTTGCCGCTCGAATCGAAAGTGGTGTTGATCAGATGTTTCGAGCCGGTGACGGTGCCGGCGGCGCCGAGAAACTGGATGTAGGGCAAGAGACCCCCAATTGCAGAATGCAGAAGTCAGATTGCAGAAGTGAACTGTACTCGATCTGCTTTCACTTCTGCAATCTGACTACTGGCTTTTGCTTTTATTTTTGCTCCGCGATCTTGAACACGTTATTTGTGAGGTCGCTTTCGGGCACGCTGCCGTCGTTGACGACGATCTCGGTCGGGGTTCCGGTGATTTCGATCCGGGTGGTCGCCGTTGACTTGGCGCGAACCTCGATCCTCTGCCGGATCTCGCCGTCGACGAAACGCACCGTGAATGGCACCTCGGCTCCGGCGCTGCCCAGATTTTCGAGGGTCACGGTCACCATCTGCTTCCCGGCGTCGTTCTTCCATGGATGCAACGCCGCTACGCGAAAATCCGGCAGGCCGCGGTCGTGGTACACCCAGTCATCGAAGAACCAGTTGAGATCGCGCTTCGTCGCCGACGCGATCAGTTGTTCCACATATTTCGGGTCTTTGTCGTCTTCGGCGCGATACTTTCGGATGACCTGCTTCAGGGCGTCATCGCCGATCAAGTCGCGCAGCATCCACCAGACATAGGCGGCCTTGCTGCGGTAATAGCTCTCGTCGTAGGTGGTGGCGAGGGGCTGGCCGGGATTTTCCTGCGGAGCGGTCGTCACGTCTTTTTCGGCGTCGAGAAACGTGGCGCGATGTATGCCGAGAAAGTCGAGCGCGGCCTGGCGGCCATCCTGCCTGTCGGCGCGATAGAGCGCCTCGGCAAAGTGGGCCAGGCCTTCGCGGATCCACGGGCGCGGGGACGAGAAAGCGGAGTGCGTCAGCAAATGCACGAGGTTCAACTCGGCCAGCTTACGGTCGTCGCCGGCCATTGAGGCCAAGAGCAGGTTGCCACTTTCAAAAGGAGCAGCATTGGGGTCGGGGAGGTCGGCAATCGCGATCGTCGCAGAAGGCTGGCCGAACCACTCGGTAATGAACTGCGAGGCGGGTTCGACTCCGCGCGAGTATGCAGCGGTGCCGGCCTCATGCCCCGCCAGAAACAAGATCTCCAGGGGCGGCTGCGGTTCGCCCTTGTAACCCGCCAAAATAAAAGTGGGGGTAATTGCACCAAGCCGCGAAGATTCACACCTCGGAAGGAAGTGTTGATTGCGTCCCGATATAAGCACTGGTTGGCCGGGCGAACAAAACAGGGTCGGTTGCTGGTCGTCTGAAGATGAGACCGTGAGCATCACATGGAATTCGCTTTCCGCTTCCCGCGCCCTCCAGCGGTCCGCCACCTGAAACATGCTGTTGCCTTCGGTGAAATCCGCGGCGATGGTCGCAATCGGATACCACGCGACGTAACCCGCGCCCCGCACTGCGGTGAACGACGGGCTGATCTGGTCCCAACTTGTATGCTTGGCGACATCCTCGGGCACACCGATCTGGGTCAGTCGGGTGGCATCGAGGGCGATCGTCCCTTCATAGCCGATTTCCAGTTCGACCGTTTCTTTCGGCTTGACCTCTGCGGGAAGCGTGACGATCGCTTCTGAGAGCGCTCCGGTGTGGTCGATGTCGGAGACGTAGGACTGCGAAACAAACTGCACAGGCTTGCCGTCTGCCTTGATCGACCGCCAACTCAACGTCGACGAAATCTGTAGGACGGCATTCTTCTGCGGTTGGGCGGAGTCGTTGCGCAGCATGATCTTGCCGCGGGCGCCCAGGCGCTGCTGATCTGGCTCCAGGCGGATTTGCAGGTCGTACTTGGTGATCGTGAAGGCTTCGCGGTCCAGCGCGACGGCCGAAGAAAGCAAACTACAGAGGACACAAAGGACATGAAGCGACTTCATGCTTGTTTCGATGCGGCCAGCCGTCTCTGTCGCACGACCTCGTACAAGACCACTCCCCCGGCCACCGAGACATTGAGGGATGGGACTTGCCCCAGCATGGGGATCGACACCAGGAAATCGCAATGGCGCCGTACCAAGTCGTGCAGGCCCTTGCCTTCGGCGCCGAGCACGATGGCACAGTGCATTTTGTAGTCGATCTGGTCGTAGGTCTGTTGGCCGCGCTCGTCGAGGCCAACAATCCACACCTCTTTCGATTTGAGATCTTCGAGCGCGCGCGAGATATTCGTCACTTTCGCGATGGGAAGGTGCTCGCTTGCGCCGGCGGATGCCTTAGCGACCGTTCCTGTTACCCCGGCGGCGCGGCGCTCGGGGATGACCACGCCGTCTGCGCCGGCGGCGTCGGCCGTGCGCAGAATTGCGCCCAGGTTGTGCGGGTCTTCGACACCGTCGAGTACGACGATCAGGGAATGCTCGCCGCGCCGTGCCGCCACGATGTCGTCGAGATCGTTGTATTGCTTCGCCGACGTGACCGCTACCATGCCCTGGTGCGCGGCGTTGCCCGCGAGGCGATCGAGTTCCACGCGGGTGAGCACACGCACCGGTACGCCGACCTTGCGGCATTCTTCGATCACGCGCTGGATGCGGATGTCGTGGCGTTCCTTGGCCACTCCGACCCACTCGAAGGCGCGCCCTCGGGCTTTCAGCGCTTCGGTGACGGTGTTAATGCCGTAAAGAACATTCATACGTGAGAATAGGGGTGCAGATCAGTTTACCGGACAGAGGCCAGACGACGGTGTGTCCACGGGGGCGTGACGGTCATCCAATGCTAGACTGACATGTTTGGAGAGACCTCGTTGAACCCAGTGTACATTCTGTCCGCAGTGCGCACGCCGATCGGGAAATTCGGCGGATCGTTAGCCTCGCAGACCGCAGCTGACATGGGCGTGGTCGCTGCCAAGGCAGCGATAGACCGCGCCGGCGTGCAGCCGCAGCAGGTGGAAGAAACGATCTTCGGCAATGGGCGCCAGGCTGGAGGCGGTCCGAACCCGGCGCGACAGGTTTCCATCCGCAGCGGCGTTCCCCAGGAAGTGCCCGCCTACACGATCAATAAGGCGTGCGCTTCGGGCATGAAGAGCATTGCGCTCGGTTTTCAAGAGATCGCCGTCGGCAATCTTGAATGTGTACTGGCGGGTGGCACCGAGTCCATGTCGCGACTTCCTTACTATCTCGATGGCGCGCGCTGGGGATACCGCCTGGGCCATCAGGAACTGGTGGACGGCATGTATCGTGACGGCTTCTTCTGCCCGTTGGCAAAAATGGTGATGGGCGAGACCGCCGAACTGCTCGCCGAACAATACAAGATCACGCGGGAAGAGCAGGACCAGTTCGCGCTGTGCTCGCAAAAGCGCACTGCCAATGCTCAGTCCAGCGGACGCTTCGACGCGGAAATCGTCCCGGTGGCGATTGAGGGTAAGAAGGGAACGACTGTGTTCGCGCGTGATGAGCACCTCTTCCTCGAAGCCTCGCCGGAGAAAATGGCCAAACTCGCCCCGGTGTTCTCGAAAACCGGCACGATCACGGCGGGAAACTCCTCGGGCATCACGGACGGCGCCGCCGCCCTAGTCCTCGCTAGCGAGGACTTCGTGAAGCAGAACCACCTTGAACCGCTGGCGCGGATCATGGCCGTGACCTCAGTTGGTGTGGACCCGCGCGTTATGGGCATCGGGCCGGTGCCCGCGATCCGGAAGATGGAACAGAAGCACGGCCTGAAGCTGGCGGATTTTGAGCTGATCGAACTGAACGAGGCTTTTGCGGCCCAGGTGCTGGCCTGCGACCGCGAACTTCATTTCGATCGCGACAAACTCAACGTCAACGGGGGCGCCATCGCCCTGGGCCATCCCATCGGCTGCACCGGCGCTCGCATTACCGTTACCCTGCTCCACGAGATGCTGAAACGCAAGGCCAAGCGCGGCCTGGCCACCCTTTGTGTGAGTGGCGGCATGGGCATGGCGCTCGCTATCGAAAATGTCGCCTGAAAACACGCAACCAGAATTTAGTCTGGCGACGAGCGCCGACGCCGATCTCCTGCTCGACTTCATGCGCGATTACTACGCCTTCGACGGCCATCACTACGACCGCGAGGCCGCGCGCGCCGCTCTGCTCGGCCTGCTGAAGAATCCGGTGTTCGGCCTGGTCTGGGTCGTCCTCGATTCCGGCACTCCGGTGGGATATATCGTGCTTTGCTTTGGTTACAGCCTGGAGTACCTGGGGCGCGACGCATTCATCGACGAGTTCTATCTGCTCGAATCGCATCGCCGGCGCGGCTGGGGGAGGCAAACGCTGGATTTTGTCCGCGAGCAGGCGCGACTGCACCATGCGCGAGCCATCCACCTGGAGGTCGTGCGGCGCAACACGGCTGCCCTGGAGTTCTATCGCAAGGCCGGGTTCAGGGATCACGGACACCATCTGATGTCGTGGCCGCTGTCCTGACCGAGCTCCCTTCATCGGGTCAAAAGACCCGGCTGCTGGGTCGAATCACATCGAACGGTGAGACAGATCACACAGGAGTGTGCCAAATAACGCACCTGCCTCGCTCGCAGCCCTGCCAGGGAAGATCGCGTCCGTTGCGGCAGGTCAGTATTTAGTCGTTTGCTTTCTTGCACATAGGAGGCGCTTCCTCAAGAGGCAGGAGCGTCCGGACGATTGGCCCCAGGGGTGCCTTAACCCTTTCCGTGGGAAGCGAAAGACCGGTTCAGCAAGTCCGGCTTTCACAAGGAGGCTTCCATGGCCACGGCGACGCAACTGATGGCAATCGGAACAATCTCTTCGCGATTCCAATCGGCGACAGAGTGTGAGGTCAGAGAGAATTCACCCTACGGGCTGCCGATCGCGGACGATTGCGCCAGCCACACCCTGCGTGGAGGCGACCTTTCCGGCGTGCTCTACCCGGAATCATTGCGCGACCTGGATCGGATCTCGCATCCGAACTCTTACCCGTCGGGCGCGCTGCTCTTCGTCGAAGGGCAGACGGCGCGGGGGGTCTACATTCTGTGCCACGGCCGCGCCAAACTGATGACGACGAACCGGGAAGGCAAGACGCTGATTCTGAAGATCGCGCAGCCGGGGGAGATCCTGGGGCTGGATGCCGTCATCAGCGGACGGCCGTACGAATTTACGGTCGAGACCCTGCACGCTTCCCAGCTAGCGTTTGTTGGCCGCGAAGACTTCCTGCGGTTTCTCCGGACCCACGGCGATGCTTGCCTGTATGCCGCCCAGCATCTCAGCCGCGACTGCCGTTCGGTCTACGACTCGATCCGGTCGATCGGCTTGAGCCACTCGGTCTCGGAAAAGCTGGCGCGCCTGCTTCTGCATTGGGCGGCCGACGTGAAGACCTCGGACGGCACCGTTCGCATCAAGCTGGCCTTAACCCACGAAGAGATCGCACAGCTGATCGGATCGTCGCGCGAGACGGTGACGCGCCTCCTCGGCGAATTCAAGAAACGGCGCCTGGTGGAACTGCATGGTTCGACGCTGGTGCTGCGCAACATGGCCGCGCTGGAAAGCATGGCTGGCAGCTAAGAACGGCCGACTCTCGGCGCTTCCTCGCAAGCCCTGCCAGCCCTTCATGCCCTATCTGCCAGGCCAGTCGCCACCCTGCAACTACTGGGGTGGCTGGATGGTAATGGCGCCGCCGATATCCACTCCGTTGTCGGCCTGCAACAGGTAACCGGAATTGGCTGAAACCATATAGAAAATGAGGTTGCTGGAGAGAGTGTTGATATTCGCCGTCGTCCGCCCGTTGGCGTCCACCGAGTACGTGCCAGAGAGACTGTTGTCGGTCACTGATCCGCCTGGAGGAAACACGGGAGTGAATCCGCTTGCTCGATAGTCTGTTCGAACAGTCCCAGTGCCATCCGGGGAAAACCACGTGCCGACTCGATCCCGATATGGGAACGTAGCGTTGGCGTCGAATCCGTCCATGAAAAGGGAGTACTGACCCTTCATCGTACTGTTGGAAAAGGATCCGGATTGTTTGTCGAGAGTGCCGTCTTCCACGTTAACAGGATCGTTCACCAAGAAATACGCACGCGACGGACTGACCAGATACATCACCTTCCGGTTTGTGGTCGCGTTGGAAAGGTTCAGAGTCACGGCCGCTCTCCCGCTCGATGCATCGACGGAGTAGGCGCTCGCCGGGGTAGAAGCGAGCGAAAGGCCAGTGAGCGGTGTGCCGTCCTGTTCCATGTCGAAGCTTCCGCTGGTCACATTTCCTGCGCCATCGGCGGCAAAAAGACCGACGGAGTGAATTCGGTGGACGGGGAGGTTGTCACCCGCACTCCCGAAAACGTAGGTGCCATTGAGTGAAGCGACGGAAAAGGGCGCACCGGTCTGCGTTTCAGCCTGGCCGATGGAGAGTGAGGTCAACGCGTCAATGTTGAAGAGACGGATCTTCCTGGCACTCACAATATAATAGACATAGTCATTGGTTCCGGTGTCATCGGTGATAGTTACCGTTCCACGCCCCGTCGTCACATCGGGAGCCTGAGCCGCGCCGGAAATCGTGACCGGAGTGACCAGCACTCCGCCCACCAGTACATCGCCAGTGCCCGTAATGTTGCCTCCGTTCAAGGCTATCTGGCCGACTTTGGCGCTGCCGGCCGCGAGGTCACGGGCCTGATAAACAAATGTGCCGGAGGACACGGCGGAGAAGGCTGAGGTGTCTTGTTTTTCACCCGAGCCGCCACTGGTCGCGAATCCGTCGGCCTCCTCCATCGAGAAATGGCTCACATCGCTGAACGTGATGTGGTAGATGGAAGCGCCACCGGCGGGGAAATTGAATTGGATATCTCCGCTGCCGTCGGTGTTGATTTGGTAGGCGCCGGTGATTTGATCGGAAAACCCTTGCTGGGCCTCCACAAAATCGTCGGTGCCGGCTGTGATGTTTCCATTTCCGTCGGCCGTGAACACGCCCCCTTCGACAAAGAAGAAGGAATTGGAACCGTCCGGCGAACTGACGCCGCGCAGCGTGAATGCGTACTGTCCTTTCAAACTCGCGTTACTGAAGCCACCGGGGTTGCCACCGCCACCGCCATTATCATTTCCACCGCCGCAGCCTGCGGCGAAAACCAGGGTTCCTACGGCTACCAATGCGGCCACTACACGGATACACTTCGACGAGGTAGTAAGGGGATTCATGGCACACGCTCCTGTGCTCGGTAAGATGCTCTAAACCCGAATTCTAAAGTAAAGTTTTGTGAACGCGGATTGGCAGGCAGGTTACCGGGTCATCCTTCGGTCACTTCGGCGGGTGGTTGGGCCACTGCCCCAGACGCCAGCTTCTTGCGGGCTTCAGAAAGCCACACGATGATCCGATACACCAACAACACACCCAGCACAAAGGCGTACTGCAACGGTTTGCGGAGATCAGCTTTCACCAACCAGATGTAGTGAATGACGCCGGCGATTGCGCTGAGGTAGATCAGCCGGTGCAGGCGCTGCCAGTTCTTTCCGAGGCGCCGGATCCATCCCCTGGTCGAGGTGATGGCGAGCGGGATCAATAGCACAAAGGCGGTGAAACCGACGGTGATGAAGGGACGCTTAGCGATGTCCTTGATCATCTCGTGCCAATCGAAAAACTTGTCGAGCCAGATGTAGGTGGTTAAGTGCAGGCAGCCATAGAAGAACGCAAACAGCCCGATCATGCGGCGCACGCCGATGAGCCAGTACTGTTTCGTCAGCTTGCGGAGCGGCGTGATCGAGAGAGTGGTCAGGATCAGGATGAGGGTCCAGTCGCCGGTCGAATGGGTGATGACTTCGATCGGGTTCGCACCGAGCCCTTGGTGGAACGCCTTCCAGGCAAGCCGGCCCAGGGGGACAAGCGCTCCGATAAAGATCGCGATTTTGATGGTGCGCAGCTTCATTTGGCAAGTGTGTAATCGGGTAATTTGGTAATTTGAAGATCGCGGGCCGCGCGTGTTCCAAATTTCACAATTACCCGATTACCAAATTACAAAATCCTAGAAGTTCTTCTTTAGGTCCATGCCCGAGTAGAGGCTGGCCACCTGGTCGTATCCGTTGAACATCAGAGTGGGCCGCTTTAAGAACTCGCCCAGGCGCCGTTCTTTGGCCTGGCTCCAGCGCGGATGGTCCACGTTCGGATTCACGTTGGAATAGAAGCCGTATTCGTTCGGCGCCGACAACTGCCAGCTGTTCATCGGCTGACTTCCGGTGAAGCGAATCCGGACGATAGATTTCGCGCTCTTGAAGCCATACTTCCACGGAATCACCACGCGCAGCGGCGCCCCGTCCTGGTTGGGAAGGACTTCTCCGTACATTCCGAAGCAAAGCAGAGCCAGCGGATGCATGGCTTCGTCCATGCGAAGGCCTTCCACATATGGCCACTGCAGTACAGGGACGCGTTGTCCCGGCATCTGCTTGGGATCGTAGAGCGTCGTGAACTCGACATACTTGGCCTTGGGCAGCGGGTCGGCATGCTTGATGAGTTCGCTCAGCGAGAACCCAACCCACGGCACGACAATCGACCAGCCCTCGACGCAACGATGACGATAGATGCGCTCTTCCGGCGCGGCCATTTTGATGATGGCGTCAACGTCGAGCACCTGCTTCTTCTTCACGTCGCCGTCGATGGTGACGGTCCAGGGCCGAGTTTTGAAATTCTTGGCGAGCCCCGCCGGTTCGTACTTGTCGGTCGAGAATTCGTAGAAATTGTTGTAGTTGGTGACGTCCTTGTACGGAGTCTGAGGCTCGGTGGTGCTGAAAGGGCTTTTCTGCAGGCCATCAATCTTGGTATTCGCGCTGACGGAGATCGACGGTTGCCAAAGTTCACGCAGACCGATTCCGGCAGCAGCCACAGCTCCTGCGGCGGCGACTCCCGCAAGGAAGCGACGCCGGTTGAGATAGACGCTTTTGGGAGTAATTTCGGACGACTGAATGTCCGACGACTTTTTGATCAGCATTTCCCCACCCCCATTACTAGAATACGCGTTGCGGCCGCACGTGAATATGCCAAGACCCTGCAAATACGACGCCTGAGAAGAAGAAAAGTTACAGAGTCGCAGTCAGACCGTGCTCCGGCGTAGAACCTCCCGGACTTTCCGCGCGAGATGTTGCAGGGCGAAGGGCTTTTGCAGGAAGGCTGTATTTGGACTAAGCGCCCCTTGGTGGAGGATCGTCTCTTCGGTGTAGCCGGACAGGAACAGAACCCCCATCTCGGGTCGCAAGGGAAGAAGGCGGTTTGCCAGTTCTCGGCCGCTGATCCCGGGCATCACAACGTCGGTGATCAGGATATCGATCCGGCCCGAGAAGGCGACGGCGGCACGCAGGCCACTTTCACCGTCGGCGGCTTCCAGCACTTTGTACCCGCGCGCGACCAAAGTCTCGCGGACGAGTTCGCGAACCGAGTCCTCGTCTTCGACGAGCAGCACGGTTTCGCGACCTCCCTTTTCATTCTCCTGCGAAACGGTTCGGCTCGACTCCTCGGGAGGATCTTCGACTCTTGGCAAGTAGATGTAGAACGTGGTTCCGGACCCCACTTCACTTTGGGCGAAGATGTATCCGCCAGTCTGTTTGACGATGCCGTACACCGTCGAGAGTCCCAAGCCTGTTCCTTTTCCCTTTTCCTTGGTGGTGAAGAACGGTTCGAAGATGCGGGACTGAGTTTCCTTGTCCATGCCATGTCCGGTGTCGCTGACCGATAGCACGACATAGCGGCCGGGCTGGATGAAGCGGTGCTCGCCGAAATTCTGGCGCACCACGACGTCTGAACTCTGCACCGTAATCCTGCCCCCGTCGGGCATGGCGTCTTTGGCGTTGACGACGAGATTCATCAACACCTGTTCCAACTGTCCCGCATCGGCACGGGTTCTGCCGGCGTCGGGAGCCAGGCGCGTAGCCAGGGCGATATTCTCACCAATCAGCGGGCGCAACAGCCGTTCCATGTCACTGATGACGGTGTTAACGTCCACCACTGTTAGTTCGAGGAGTTGTTTGCGGCTGAAGGCCAGGAGTTGGCGCGTCAAGGTGGCCGCACGATCCGCCGCTTGCTGGATGGAGTGGACTTTCTGGTGCTGAGCGGAGCCCGGTTTCAACTCCTCCAACAACACCTCCGTATAGCCGTTGATGACCATCAGCAGGTTGTTGAAGTCGTGAGCCACGCCCCCCGCAAGTCGGCCGACGGCGTCCATTTTCTGAGCCTGGCGGAACTGCTCCTCCAGATGTCGCCGTTCGGTAATATCTTCGGCGATGATCTCAAGCTCCTCGCCCGGACGATCGGTTCCGTTGACGGTGCGGCCGCTCAGGCGCACGATGATCACGCGACCGTCCTTGCTCTTCCACTGCACTTCGACGCCATTGACGCTTCCGGTGCGCCGATAGTCGTCGATCAGATGGTCGAGCTCGTTTACATTGAAGAACACGTCGCGCCGCGTATCCAGGGCCAGCACTTCTTCAACCGAGCCATAGCCGAGCATGGAAATCAGCGCCGGATTCACATCGAGAAACCGGCCCTCAATCGTGCAGCGATAGATTCCGTAGGCGGCACTCAGGATGAGAGACCGGTACCGCGCTTCCGACTGCCGGAGCGCTTCCTCGTATCGTTTGTGCTCGATGGCGCTGGCTAATTGCTGTGACACGAATTTGAGAATCTCGCGGTCGCGCTCTCCAAAGCGTACGCTCTCGCTGTAGCTCTGCACGACCAGCGCGCCGATGCAGCCGTTGCTGCCGGCAAGCGGCACGCCCAGCCAATCGACGGAGGGAGCGCCGATGAGTTCCACGTCGCCACGGGATACCAGTTCTGCGAAAACAGCGGGGGTTGCCAGCAAGGGCTTGCCCGTTCGGATGACGTATTCGGTGAGCCCACGCCCGAGTCGCTTGGCGGCCGGCGCCGGATCCTGTTCATCCACAAAATAGGGGAAGGTCAGAAGTTGGGCTTCGCTCTCGTATAAGGCGATGTAGAAATTCCTGGCATTCATCAACTGGCCGACGATGGCGTGAATTGCGGCGAAAAAATCCTGAGGATCCTCCGCGGAATGGGCTCGTGCCGCAATCGCGTACAAAGCCGAGTTGAGTTCTTCGGCGCGCTTCTGCTCGGTGATGTCGCGATAGGAAGCGTAGGTGGCGACTTGTTGGGCGCCGACAAGAACCGGTGATGCCGACACAAGAACGTCCACCAGCGACCCGTCCTTCCGGCGCCGCCGGGTCTCGAGGGAAAGCTTGTTTCCTTTCCGGACGCTATCGCCAATCCAGGCGGTCTCTGCCGTGCGGTCCGGAGGGACAATCAACGCTTCAACAGTGCGCCCATAGGCTTCATTCGGGCTGAAACCGAACAGGCGAGTAAACTCGCGATTGATCCTCACAATCCGCACTTGACGGTCCAGAATGCTGATTGCCTCGGGGGCGTTTTCGACGATCTGCTCGAGGTGAGATTTTTCGAGGTCTACCCGACATTCTGCCGAGGGCCCGTCAGGTGCCGGTTCGATTTGACTGCGTACTGGGGGTGCGCCGCGCTCGCGAGCTTCACGCAGCACATTGGCGCGCAGCACTTCTTCTGAAGTAGCGTTTGGGGTCCTCTTGTCCCCCATAGAACTTCCTTCCCGATTGCACCGGTGATAGTGCGATGGTATCGACCTTGGTTTTCGCCAGAAAGTTACTGGGGTAATGACAGCGGCACGCGGGAGCGGTCAAGACGCAGTGGAGAGCACTTCGCACACTCGACGCAGCGTTTCGCGCTGTTCCTCGGTCACAATCAGGAACTCAAACCCGCAGCGCAGGCCGGCACTGTAGCGAACGATAGCCCGCACCTTCAGGAAATAAGGCAAGACGGGGATGGGAAACTCCATGGAAACGACCTCGCCGACTGTCAGTTCGCCGCTCAATGTCGCGCCGACACCATCCTGACCCAGTTCGTTAGTCCGTCCCCAGAGAGAAGTGGTCGTACCATCGCGAAACACCGACATCTGAATGCGCGTGTCGAGATGATAGCGGGGGAATCGCCGGTTTCGGTTGTAGGCGGGCGACGTGCCCTGGCTCTGGTCACTCAAGCGAAATCCTTCTATCTCTGCCCCGCTTGGAATGGGAATCCGATACTCAGTTCCCGTGCAGGGGGTATCCCGCTTCCAGCGGGAGCTTGCCGCCGATCTTGACTACCTTCACTGCCCCGGTAATGGAATAGACATCCACCAGACCGACCGCACCGGGGACTGACTCCACCTTGCGGATCACGTCTTCGTCGCTGCTTCCCAGGATGATCGCCGGACGGTCGGCGCGGTTGTGGTTCGCCGTCGCGATCAATTCGCGCAGTGCGTCTGACGTTAAGCCGTAGACCTTTTCCTCCACCAGCTTGAGATCCGCAGAACCTGGCTCGCGCATGATCAGCGTCACCGGCTTGCCGTCCGGCCAGCGATTTGTCTGTCCCTTGCAGACCTTGGTGAGTTCCCCCATTGTCATTTCAGGCAGCGAATTGTTCTTGTTCGAGATCAATGCCACGTCCTTGGCGGCCGCAAAGGTCAGTGTTGCTGCAATCAGAACCGGCAACAGATATGTGCGGCGCAACAATATTCTCCTGGCGACAAAGCAGTCTCTCTCGAATTGTGCTTCATACTCCATCAACGCTCAACGGCTGAAAGGTCATGTACCAACGAAGCAAACATCTTTACCCGCTCCACCCTGAGGCCAACTTGCGAGACAATACATAGAGTCCCCTTCGTAGCCGGTCATGGCGTCTCGCAGGCAGTGGATCGCTTTCTCGTGCTGGCTTGTTCTCAGCTATGCTGCCGCGCAAAGCTCAAACTCACAACGAATCACGATCGCAGTCCTGGATGAGAATGGCGTTGCCGTCGCAGACGCGCGCGTCGAACTCACTTCCTCGCAGAGCGCGACGCCTGTTCAGTGCCGCACCAGCCCGACCGGAACATGCAATCTGACGCTGCCGGGCGGCGGATCTTACAACGTGCGCGTTGAGAAAGAGAACTTTTACGCCACGCAAACCCGCGACTTGCAGTTCGACCAGTCCACGACGCTCGAAATCACACTGGTACATCTGCGCGAGGTGCGCGAAGTCGTAGATGTTGTAGAGTCGCCTCCCGCCATCAATCCGGAGCAGGTCAGCGCGCAGTCGCAGATCAGTGGCGTTGACGTGATCAATCTACCCTACCCCACGACGCGCGACTATCGTAACGTGCTGAACTACATTCCCCAGGTTGTCAACGACATCTATGCGCAGCCACACATAACGGGCGCGGAAACTTATCAAACGCTAGTCCTGCTCGACGGCTTCAACGTCACTCAACCCGCCAATGGTCAATTGTTGCTTCGGGTCTCGACCGATGCGTTTCGCTCTATTGTGGTACAAACCAGTCGCGTCTCTGCCGAATATGGGAAGGGCTCGGGTGGCGTGCTCGAACTGAATACCGCGACCGGTGACGACCACCTCCGTTTCGCTGCCACCGATTTCATCCCCTCGCTGCAGAACAAGCGCGGAATCACCTTAGACAAACTAACGCCGCGCCTGACTTTATCGGGTCCGCTGCGCAAAGGTCGCGCATGGTTCTACAACGCCGCCGATGGCGAATACGACAACATCGTGATGACCGAACTGCCGCCCGGATCCGACCATGACGTCTTCTGGCGCGCGGGGGACTTGTTCAAAGTGCAGGGCAACCTGACCTCGCGTCACACTTTGAGCACCGGCGTGGACGTGAACTTCGCCCACGATCAACATTCAGGAATGTCGCTGCAAAACCCGCCCAATACCACACCGGCTGTCGATCTGCCCATGTACCAGGTCAGTCTCAAGGACCAGTACTACTCGTCCGGAGGTCAGGTTTTCGAAACCGGATTCGGATTCAACCGCTATGACCTCGACCAGACACCACGCGGCAACGAACCGTATGTTGTGACGCCCGACACCGCCCAGGGCAACTACTATTTCGCGGCCCACACGCAAGCCGATCGCTGGCAGGTGTACTCCAATGCCTTCCTCAGGCCGTTCGCTTGGCACGGAAGCCACCAGGTGAAAGTCGGCGTGGACCTGGATCGGACGCGCTACGACTTCAATTTTGTCCGTCAGCCGATCACCTACCTGCGGGAGGACGGGACTCGTTCTCGCGATTCCAGTTTTTCGAACCCTTCCATCAGCGAACGCCACAACAATGAGTTCAGCGGATACGCGCAGGACCGCTGGCTGATCACGAACCGCTTTCTCGTGGAAGGGGGACTCCGCATCGACTGGGATGAAATCGTGCGCCAGGTGCTGCTCTCGCCTCGGCTGGCCGCGACCTATGCTTTGACTCAATCGGCAAGTACGAAATTCTCCGCTGGGATCGGCGTATTTCACGACGCTACACCGGTGTTTCTAACGGCGCGTCCCGACGCGGGTACACGCACCGACAATTTCTATGATCCTCTAGGCAACCTGGTCTCCGGCCCGATCAACTCACTCTTCTCGGTACGACCTTCAACCTTCGAAGGCCCGCGTTATTTGAACTGGAGCGTCGGCCTGGAACAGAAGCTTCCCGCACAGTTGTACCTGAAGGCGGAGTTCATCGAGAAGCGCAGCGACAACGGATTCGCATACAACTGGGTTAATCCCGTCGATCTCGGTCCGCCTGGAGTGCAGAATTACACCGCCGAGTTCCAGTTGCAGAACCGTCGCGAGGACCACTTTGACTCCTTCGAGGTCAACCTGCGCCGCGTTTTCGAAAAGGGGCACCTGATCATGGGTTCGTACGTTCGCTCCCAATCCCACTCCAGCCAGGTGTTCGATTTCAATGTTGACAATCCGGTGTTCAGCACGCAGCAAGCCGGCCCTTACGCTTGGGATGCGCCGAACCGTTTCCTCTCCTGGGGGTATCTGCCGCTGCTCAGAGGCTTCGATTTCGGCTATTCCATGGAGTACCGGACCGGTTTCCCTTTCTATCTCGTCGATGATCAACAGCAACTTGCCCCGCGTCCGGGAACGACGCAGACTCCTGCCTTCCTGCGCTTTCCCCAGTACTTCACATTGAATACGCACATCGAGAAGCGTTTTCACGCCTTCGGCTGCTACTGGGCGATTCGCGGCGGTTTCGACAACATCACCGCACGGAAGAATTATGGAGTCGTCAACAGCAACGTTGACTCGCCCCAGTTTCTCACCTTCAGCGGATTCACCGGCCGCGCCTTCACCGGGCGGATTCGCTTTCTAGGCAAGAAATAGGCCCGTCAGCGGCGTTACTGACTCACCGAGCTTTTCCGATGACCCTTATGTCACCTACAATATTTGTGATCCGGAGGTCGCCATGTTCTGCAATCAATGTGGTGCTGAGGTGCAGGGTGACTTCAATGTGTGTCCGCGCTGCGGGAAGCCAGTGCAAACCACCATGCTGGTGCCTTCCCGACTCCAGGGTCAGCTGCGAATTCTGGGCATTCTCTGGATGGTCGTCGGCGGGATCACCCTGTTCCCAGCGGTCATCCTGATGTTCTTCAGCAGCGTGGTGCACATTGTCCTTCCGTTCCAGGATGAGATTGCCAGGGATCTCGGCCCAGTCTTGATGATGGTGGTGGGTGGCAGCCTGCTCCTGGTAGGCGCGGGAGGAGTGCTGGTGGGATGGGGCCTGATGCAGCACCAGCCATGGGCCCGGGTCGCGGCTATTGTTTTGGGTGCTTTGGCGCTGTTCCATCCTCCGTTGGGAACGATTCTCGGGATCTACACCCTGTGGGTGCTGCTCTCCAACAACGCCGGTTCTGAGTACGATCGGATGGCCCGGGCGGCTTAGGACGGCCTGGTAAAAGTCCGTAAAGATGCGTGACAGAGCGCCCCTGGGGCATCTACCATCGCAATAGGCTGTTGACGGGCACTGGTGGGGGGCAACTCGAACACCAGATCGCGTCCACCAGCGATCGTGGGATCATCTAACTTACATATGGCACTTCGCTCAAATACAGCTGAAGCGTGGTACGAGGAGCCGGGCAACACCGCGCGGCCTGAGATTCCGATTCACTTACTGCCACCGGACTCCCTGACCCGCCCGTTGTGGAAGTCCTTGCTGGTGAACCTGCGCGATGTGGTCAATCCGCCGAAACTTCCGCCCTTGCACCTCACTTCGCGCCCGGTGAACATCGGCTTGCTTTTGGGAGATCGGCTCAGCCTGCCGTGGTTTCGCACCGTCTTCACGAATATCGGGGACGTCATCTCCCCAGAGAGCCTTCCGCCACTTGAGCTTGAATCCAGTCCCGCTGACGTAGGCGAACTGATCACCGATCAACTCAGCCACTACTGGTGGAGTTCCCTGCTTCGCAACCTTGCCGACCGGCTGGTCCCGGAAAGGCAGGCTGCGCTCGAACTGACCGCCAAGCCGGTCCAGAACATCATCCCGGAAACCTGGATGTTGTTGCCCGCCTGGTCGGAGGTGATCAGCACTCCGAAGGTCTTCTATCCGGATAAGCCGAAAACCGCCGAGGTGATGCGTTCCGAAACTCCTCGTCCGGTGCCGCCCCTGGCAAGCGTAGAGCAGCGCCCGCGCGATCCGATGGAGGCAGGCTTGCGTCGCGACCTGCGCCGTTCCCGCATTCGCCAGCGGATCTGGATTGCGATGGCAGCGGCCCAGGCAATCTACCTGATCGCAATCGCGTTCTGGCCGCGGTAAGCCGAGCAGTACGATTTTCCGCAGATTTCAATGAGGGGCGCGCTGGAGGACACCCACCTTCAGCGCGTCTGGAATTGCGCCCGCCCGCAGAACGAATAAAATCTCAAAACTTGATCACAATGCCGGCTGAATACCGGAAGTTGTTCTGATTGGTTCCGCCAGCACGCGTCTGCAGATAGTCCACTTGCGCTAACCTGACGGCGAGGAGTGGCGCCAGATCGAGATCGAGCCCGCCGCCGAGCGCCCATGCAGCGTCCGTCTCTCCACCGCTGGTTCCCGACGCATCGGCCGAGAGATGGGCGCCGCCACCCAAGGAGTGAACAAAGGGTGTGATGGGAGTTGGATTGGGGAGGCGAAGCACCGGTCCGAACATGAAGGTATGAAACTTGGTGTGGATGGGTACACCTAAGACTTCGGGGCTACCGTAGGCGCCGCTGAAGTCGGCGGTTACACCGACGAACCGGTTGAAATATCCAGTCAACGACGCATTCCACCCATTCAGGTTGAAGTTATCGATCCCGGATACGTCCAATCCGCTGTTGGCCCGGAAGTACTGGAAGCCGCCAAAGACTTCCACCCGCGGGGCATCGGCGGCCAGCAATGGGCATGAAAACAACGTCACTAACACCAATACACCGACAATTCGATGCATAGACACTCCTGCTCTCTCTTCCATTTCCAGGAAGGTCAACGGAACGGAGTAATTGTGAAGTTAGTTGCTCATGGTTGGATGCGACAGGACCACCGTTTCGTCGCCCGCTGTCCCGTACCTCCGACGCTTACTAAGGCCATAACCGCTATTGCCGCAGCCCCATCCAGCCCTCAGCGATGACCATCGAGTTGCCTGGGTTATGGGGATCGTACTTCACCGACGTCGGCAGGCCCAGACGGCAGGAGTGCAGGTTAATCCACTGGCGCAGGTAGGTGACATCCTGCGAGGCTTCATAGGACACGCCTGCTACGTCATATTGGTAGATCAGCATGGTTGCGGCGTGGTGGCCTTCGGGTCCAATTTCCTGAACGTCAATGACCGTGCCGTCGGTGATGCGGCCGATTTCGTTCAACCACGTCCTCCGTTCCCGCTCCAGTTCGTCGGCTGTTTTCTTCTTGCGGCTCAACAAAGCGTAGCCAGCGCTCGCTACCGCGAGCGCGCCTAGGACAAACGCATACATGGGAATTGGAATCATCCTGTGGGGACGGTGTCTGGGGATCAATTTCAGGATACGGCGAAGTGGCTTGTTCCGCCAAGCGCACGAAAGTGTACAGAAAGGTGCTGGGTCTACTTTGGCCGCGAGATTTGACAACAAGTTGACATTTTTCTGACAACTGGGTTTCGTGCTGCCCCTTACATTTGGCAGAACTTGCTGGCCACGCGCCGCGCTCGTTCCCGGCCGCTGGACATCTCTCCAGGGGTGTCCGTGTGTACCAGGAATGCCAGATCACTCCAAGCATGATCAGCGCGGCGTCTGGCGGCGTCACCGATCCGACCCACGGTCCAGCGGCGTGAAAGTCGCGGGGGACTACAAGGGGCTAGCGCTGCCGCTGTGATGCGTGCTTCGGAATGAAAGGCCGGGTAATACCGGCCTTTTTTCGTTGCCGCACGGATGTGGGTGACCGCCGCTCTTGCGAAACCAGGCGCAACCTGCTAACAGGATGGGGCAGCGCTATGGTTGGCATCCATCCAGAGTCCTCACGCAGTGCTCGCCACGATCCGATCCGCCGTCGACTTTCTGTGGTGCTGCTGGCAGTGAGCGTCGGCTGGCTTGGTTGTGGCGGAAGCAGCGGCAATCCGCCCCCGCCACCTCCACCGAATGGTCCAACTGTACAACCGGTAGTAACGACTGGCGATCGCTCGATGTTGTTGCAGTCCCAACCGACGATTCGCTTCAGCTCGGGCGGCTCCTCCAATCCGTTGGTTATCACGGTGGATGCCACTATGGTTTATCAGCAGATGGATGGATTTGGCGCCTCACTCACCGATTCCTCCGTCTGGCTGATCTGGAACAAGCTCGATTCTTCGCAGCAGACGACGCTGATGCAGAAGCTGTTCAGTCCTTCGGCCGGGATCGGCATCAGCTTTTTGCGCCAGCCGATGGGAGCCAGCGATTTCTCAGCATCGGGTAACTACAGCTATGACGACATGCCTGCGGGCCAGACTGACCCCAACCTGCTCAACTTCTCGGTTGCGCATGACGACGCCTATATCGTTCCGCTGCTGCAGCAAGCTTTGACGGTCAACCCGTCCGCGAAGGTGGTGGCGCTGCCCTGGAGCCCTCCCGCCTGGATGAAGACCACGGACACCATGAATGGTGGCGACATGATCACCGCCTATTTCCCCAGCCTCGCCCAGTACTTCGTCCAATACATCCAGGCGTACCAGCAGCGCGGCATTCCGATCTACGCCATCTCAGCGCAGAACGAACCGCTGTATTCGACCTCCAACTACCCGACCGAGTCTCTGTCCGCCTCGGACGAATCAGACTTCATCGCGAATCACCTCGGCCCGGCTCTGAATGGGGCGGGGCTGACGGGCGTCAAGATATTCGGTTACGAGCATAACTGGGACAATCCGGCGTATGCCGAAGCGGTTCTGGCCAGTTCGGCGGCAGCGTACGTAGCCGGCACTTCGTTTCACTGCTATGCCGGCGACGTCAGCGCGCAGTCGCAGGTGAAGACAGCTTATGCCGACAAAGACATCTGGTTCACGGAGTGTTCGGGAACGGTCGGATCGAGTTTTGCCGGCGATCTCGTGTGGAACTCCGAGCACCTGCTGATCGGCGCCACGCGAAACTGGGCACGGGCTGTCTCGCTGTGGAACGTTGCGCTCGACCAGAATTCGGGACCGACGAATGGTGGTTGTCTGACGTGCCGGGGAGTGGTCACGATTGACGACAGCACTTCTCCAGCGACCATCACCTACAACGTGGAGTATTACGTCCTCGGGCATCTGGGAAAGTTCGTTGTGCCCGGCGCCCATCGCATCGCTTCCAACACTTTCGGTGCGGGTAGCATCGAGGACGTGGCGTTCCAGAATCCCGACGGTTCCCTGGCCCTGTTTGTACTGAATTCCGCTGCCGCTTCGACAGCGTTCACTGTCAGGTGGAAAGCGCAGACGTTCAATTACACTTTGCCGGGGCAGTCGATGGCGACGTTCACCTGGAAGTGAAATCCGTCATGAGCGGCGGCGGTAGTAGATATTGAACTCGAACCCAGGATTGGGTGGGAAAAGTTCCGCAACCTTACGTAAGCGTTCGGCCAGAGGCGTGGGAGCAAGCAGAGGATAGTCCCGCTCCCGTAAATCGTAGTAGTCCACGTCCAGGTAGAGTGAGAGCAGATAGATGGAAATTGAGTCCGCAAAAGTCGCGGTCAGATATTCGTTCTTGTGCTTCTCCGCGTCCGGCCCCGCTGTCGTCGCCAGCTTGCGGGACTCCCACGCGTCGAGTGACGTTTCCCCCTTGGCTCCCGATTCCACCTGCTGCCACACCAGGTCGGCAAACTCCTGCGATACCCCGGCTCGTTCGACCAGCGCGTGACCGACGTTGATGTAGAACTCAAACGCGACCGAGAACTTGTCGTCCATGAGGCGAGTGGAGATGAAGACACACTGCGAGTCGCCAAGGTTCAGGTTGCGGTGGCAGACGGCGTTGTCGCTCAGAGCCACGTCGTAACGGTCGGCAATCATCGTTTCGTCTCCCTGGCTTACAGTCAGCGGCACAAAGTAGTAGGCTTTGCGACTCAGCGCGCCGGCAGCGGCAAGCGGGACGGCGGCGATCATGCGGTCGAGGTCGGATTCGGAAATTGTGATCTCGCCCGAGCGTGCGTAGCAGATTCCATTCGCCGCCTGCGAGACAGGCGCGATCCGGACAATGTCCGCGGGGCTACGAGTGATCGCCGAAACGGCGTTCGACATAGCGTTTATTGTAGCGCACCGTTGCATCGGCAGTGCTGCAGCGGCGGCTGCGGATGGTGTAGCTTAGAACCATGCCGAAAGCGAACTCCGACCGTCCGCGCTGGACCGGTATCCCGGTGCGCGTCGTGCTGATGACGGCTCTGTTCACGCTGCTGGCGTTTGCCGTGAGCCTGCTGCTGAGCATTCTGGGTACGATGCTGTACTCGTGGCTGGCACATGTTCCGCCGAACCTGCCCTTTGCCTACCGCCACATTGCGTTTCCGTTTGCCGTGAGCGCGGGGGCCATTGCGATGGTACTGTTTCTCATCATGGAGATCCGTCACTACCGGCAGCGAAGGGCATTGGCCGGAATCGCGAGGGCCAGCTGATGCTGAGGCCGCGCATCGCCATCCCCATGCCGCACGGCGGCGATCGTGAGTATGCCGAGCGCGCCATCCCGCAGTACGAAGAAGCGATCCGCCTGGCTGGGGGCGAGCCGATCCGGATTGCCTTGGACCAGACTCCCGCCCAGATCAAGAAGCAGATCGAGCGCTGCGACGGCGTGCTCCTGCCGGGCAGCAAGGCGGACATCGATCCCAGGCAATACCGCGCCGAGAAGCATCCGAAAACCAACGCGGCGGATCCCAAGCGCGACGCCGCGGACAAGGTTCTGCTTGACGATGCCTACCACGCCCGCAAACCGCTGCTGGCGATCTGCTATGGACTGCAGACTTTGAATGTCTATCGCGGCGGCACGCTGGTGCAGGACATCGAATCGGCGACCAATCACAGCGCTGGACGTACGGTTCCCCATGCGCATGATGTGGAGATTCGGCCAGGATCACAACTGGCGGCCATCGTCGGAACGGGCAATACAGAAGCGACAATTCCGGTGAACTCTTCGCATCATCAGTCCGCCGACAAGATCGGAGAAGGTCTGAAGGTGGTGGCCCGCTCGCCGCTGGACGGGGTGATCGAGGGGTTGGAGGGAATGCTGCCCGATCACTTTGTTCTCGCCGTGCAGTGGCACCCGGAGCGTTCGGTGAGGGATCGGAAGCAACTCGCGGATTCAGCCAACGCGATCTTTCGGGCTTTCATCGAGGCGGCGCGGGCGAAGCATGCGGAGCCATCAGGAAAGAATCAGGCCACCGCGAACAGCAAGTAGAGTCCGTTTCCCGGAAGTCCCCTCAATAGTGGCGGAACGACTGTGACGCAAGAGCTTTACCTGGACTCCCGCAGCAACACGCTGACGCTCGCAATCGCCGCGTTGTCCGTTCCGATGCCCTCGGGCGTCTTTGCCTTGATCCCAACACAATCCGGCGGGACCGCGCACAACTCCGCCACATGGTTGCGGATCGCCTCCGCGTGCGGACCGATCTTTGGCGCGGCCAAGATCAGTGTCGAATCGAGATTGACCAATTCGTAGCCGGCTGCCGCGATCCGCTTCAGTGCCTCACGAAGAAAGACCACCGAGTCCGCGCCTTTCCACTTCGGATCCGAGGGTGGGAATAGCGATCCGATGTCCGGTCCTGCAATTGCGCCCAATAGCGCATCGGTCAGAGCGTGAAGCAGCACGTCACCGTCGGAATGGCCGCCCAATCCCTTGTCATGCGGCAGCGTGACACCGCCGATTGTGAGCGGAATGCCGCCTTTGAACTCGTGCGAGTCCCAACCGTGGCCGATGCGGTGATCGGGTTTTGACTTAATGGGCAAGCTGGCCATTGGTTTCCAGTTTCTCGTTTCTGGTTTCTCGTCGCTCAAACAAGCCTTTCGCGACCAGAAACAAGCAACCAGCAACTAGCAACTCTTCTTCAAATAAAACTCCGCCAACTCCATATCCGCCGGAGTCGTGATCTTGAGATTGCTCGGCGACCCCATTACGACTGCCACCGGATGGCCTGCGCGTTCGATCAGCGATGCTTCGTCCGTCCCCACAAAGCCGTCTCCCGTGGCATCATCAAATGCCTTCTTCAACAAACCGTAACGGAATCCCTGCGGTGTCTGTGCCATGACGATGCTCGCGCGCGGAATGGTTGCCTTGATCACCGCGCCTTCCGCGGTTCGATCGACCTGTTTTACCGTATCGACCGCAGGCAGCCCCGCGATCGCCGCACCGTACTTGTGGGCGGCTTCAATGACTTCGGCGACAATCAGCGGCGTCACCAGGGGCCGCACCGCATCATGGACGAGCACCAGGTCGTCCGTTTCAGCCGCCACCGCCGCCAGGGCATTGGCGACCGAGTCCTGGCGGTGCTCGCCTCCCTCCACGATTTGCAGTCGCTTGTTCAGAATTTCCGGGAACTGCTTCTCCACCTGCGTGCGGAATCCGGAAATCTCATTCTTTCGCAACGCCACGATGATCTCGTAGACCTCAGGGCTGGCGGCGAACTTACGCAGCGTGTGCACCAGAATGGGTATGCCGCCGAGTTCCTTGAATTGCTTGGAGGGCGACCGCTTCTTCGTCTTCGTGTCCGAGGGCGGAGCCATGCGTGTGCCCAGTCCCGCTGCCGGAACGATTACAAAGACTTTCATAGAGGGCGTTTAGTATAAGAGCGCGATCCGATCCATTTCAAATGGAACCAGCTATTCGACCGGCGCCGTCTTCTTTACTTCGGGGTGACCGTTGGGAACCGCAGCCGGCGGAACTGGAGTAGCCATGGCGACTCCCGGCTTTGACTCCTGACGCGAGGCCCGCTCGTCCCATTTGCCGAAGATCATCTTCCCCGCCGTGGTCTGCAGCACCGACGTCACAGCGATATCGATCGTCTTGCCGATCATCTTGCGGGCGTTGTCCACCACCACCATGGTGCCGTCGTCCAAATAGGCGACACCCTGGTTGTACTCCTTGCCTTCTTTCAGGATAAACACGCGCATGGCCTCGCCCGGCAGCACGATCGGCTTCAGCGAATTCGCCAGTTCGTTGATATTCAGAACTTCAACACCCTGGAGCTGCGCGACTTTGTTGAGGTTGAAGTCGTTGGTGATGATCTTGCCCTCATACACTTTCGCCAGTTCGATCAGCTTCATGTCGACTTCACGAACGGTGGGGAAATCATCTTCCACAATCTGGATCTGCAGCGAGGCGGTTTTCTGCAGCCGCTGCAGGATATCGAGCCCGCGGCGTCCGCGGTTGCGCTTGAGCGAATCAGCCGAGTCGGCGACCAACTGCAGTTCCCGCAAGACGAACTGTGGGATCACGATGGTGCCGTCGAGAAATCCGGTTTCGGCGATGTCGGCAATGCGGCCGTCGATAATGACGCTGGTGTCCAGGATCTTGTAGCTCTTCTTCCCGCTCTTTTCGCCGCCGAAGATTCCGCCCAGAGCCGAGAGATTCAGCAGATCGCCCTTGTTGGCGCCGACCAGCAGCCCAACGTACGACATGACCAGCATGACGATGATCTGCAGGAAACTCTGGGTCGGACCCGGCGGAATGCTGTTGCGAATGACGAGCGCAAACAGGTAGGCGCCGAAGATCCCGAGAATACTGCCGATGGCCGCGCCAATCAGCCGTTTCAGGCTCATCACGCGCAGACGCCACTCAAAAACGATGATGGCAACGCCGATCAGAATTCCGATGGCGGCATCGTAACTGGGCTCGAGGCCGAACGGCCGAATGCGATAGCAGGTGAAGCCGACAAACAGGACGAATAGAAGGCGTATGAGAACGACATCCACGGACAAACCTCCCCCGGAGATCGCAGCGCCGCAACGCTGCCAATCCCGCGCCCGCGATTCGGGGTCAGGAATGAGAGGACACCCCGCGCCGCCGGCGTTCTATGTCGGGGCGCTATGAAGAATGAGAGCTTGTTCGCCCCGTCCCTGGCCAAAGCCGGGTTCCAGCTAGAACTACCGGGAGCAAGTATATACCCCGCGTGGAAGAGGGGCTAGCCGGTCAGATTCGATCCGCGACTTGCTCGGCGCATTGTCAGTTCTCCGCCAGTGCCTCCGCAATCGCCTTCTCCGCCAGCGGCGCCATGATCTTGTAGCCGTCCTTGTTCGGGTGGAGACCGTCGTTGGCCAATTCTTTCTTCAGCAGCCCCTTATCGTCGACCATCGCATGGAAGTAGTCCAGATAGACGCAGCCGTGGGCGGCGCTATAGGTCTTGAGCCAGTCGTTCAGTTTCAAAATCTTTTCCGGCGGACGCTGGGCAAAGAACTCCTGCGACTCCGGCGTGTAGTTGTTCACCGGAAGCACGGAAGAAAACACCACACGGATTCCGTACAGCTTGGCCAACTCGGCCAGCGAAGTGTAGTTGGCCTCGATGTCCGATAGTTCCATGGGACCGGTGTTTCCGGCAATGTCGTTGGTCCCAGCCAGGATCACCACGACCTTCGGCAGCAGATCAATGACATCCTGACGAAACCGTACCAGCATTTGAGGCGTAGTCTGGCCGCCAATGCCGCGGTTCACGTAGGGCTTGCCGGGAAAGTTCTCTTCCAGATGCCAGCCATCGGTAATCGAGTCGCCGAGAAACACCACCCGCTTTTCTCCCGCGGCCGGCGACGCCAGCCTGGCATTCGCTTCGCGATAGCGCGACAATTCACCGAAGTCGTTCATGTAGACGCCGATCCGCGAGTTGCGCCAGCGCTCCCAGCCTGACTGTTTGGGAGCGACAGGCTGGTCTTGCGCTACCGCAATCAGCGTCAGCGCGATCACGATGAACAAGAAGTGAGTTTTGTGTCGGGCCACATCGATCTCCTTGGTAGTTTCTAAGCCTCGTTTGTTCCGATTCACATTCCGTCGTAGTTGGGTCCGCCCCCGCCTTCTGGCGGAACCCAGGTGATGATCTGATACGGATCTTCAATGTCGCAGGTCTTGCAGTGCACACAATTCGCCGCATTCAGGCTGATGCGCTTGCCGTTCGGCGCGGATGAGTCGTCCACCATCTCGTACACGTTGGCCGGACAGAAGTTCTGGCAGGGACTACCGAATTCTTTCACGCAGCGCTCGTTGCAGATGTTGGTGTCGTCAATCACCAAGTGCGCGGGCTGATCCTCTTCGTGTTTGGTCCCGGAGTGATAGAGGTCGGTTAATTTGTCGAAGGTCAGCTTGCCGTCGCCTCTTGCCGGGCCAATGATAGACGCCCGCGAGCCGCCATCGGCGGGGAGTTGGGCGACCGGCTTCAAGTTCTGGTAGCCCGGATGCGACGGCGCGCGTTTGCGCAGGCCGCCGTCGAAGATCTCTTGTAGTCCACCGTTGAACATCCCCCAGATCATGCCTCTCTCAAATCCCTGATGGAAGTTTCGCACCGGCCACAATTCATCTTTAATCCAACTTGTCTCCACGCGCCGCTGGAACTTGCCCAGCAGTGCCGCCGACGAGTCTGCTTTCAGCAGAGCTTCGAAGGCCGTCTCGGCCGCCAGCATTCCGCTCTTGATCGCAAGGTGAATTCCCTTGAGGCGCGCCGAATTCAGGAACCCGGCCGAGTCGCCGATGACCATCCAGCCATCACCGCCGAGCGGCGGCAGCGACCACCATCCCCCGTAGGGCAAGGACTTCGCCCCGTAGCGGATCATCTTGCCACCCTTCAGCAGTTCAGCAACGAACGGATGCTGCTTGAACGTTTGCAGCACGTGCTGCGGATCGAGGCGGGGATCCTGATAGTCGAGCCCGGTCACGAATCCCAGCGAAACGACGTTGTCTTTGGAGCCGTAAATCCAGGCACCGCCATATTCTTTCGTGGTCAGCGGATAACCCATGGTATAGATGACTTCGCCCGCCTGGATTCGGCCGGATGGAATCTCCCACAATTCTTTCACCCCCACGCCGTAGGTCGGCGGGTTGCGATCTTTCATCAAGTCGAACTTCTGGATCAGTTGCTTGGTCAGCGATCCGCGCGTTCCCTCGGCCAGCACCACAACTTTGGCCTTCACGTCATACCCGGGTTCAAAATTCGATTTCGGCTGGTTCTGTTTGTCGACGCCCTTGTCGTCCGTGCGCACGCCGATGACGCGATCGCCTTCGTAGAGCAGTTCCGACCCGGCAAATCCAGTAAAAACGGTAATCCCGGCCGCTTCCACCTTGCCCGCCAGCCATTTCACGAACTTGTTAATGGAGATTACGTAGTTGCCGTGATCCTGAAGCGGCGGAGGCGTAAGCGGCAGCCGGTAGTGCTTTTGCTTGGTCAGGAAGTAGACGCCTTCTTTGTGAACTTCGGCGTCGAGCGGCGCCTCGCTTTCGAAGCCCGGCAGCAATTCCTTCATCGATCGCGGATCAAGCAGAGCTCCTGATAGGCAGTGCTGGCCGGCTTCACGCGCTTTCTCGAGCACGTAGATATTCTCTTTGGAGAGTTGAGCCTCAGGATTGCGGCCATTGTGGTCGTCGACCAACTGGGAGAGCCGCAGGGCGCACGCCATACCGGCGGGACCTCCGCCGACGATGACCACGTCGGCCGGCATCTCAGGGTGCTCGATATTGGGGATCGGTTTGCGGAAAATAAGCATTTTTGCAACCGCCTTATATCTTGCGTGGAACTCTCGTCTCCGGGCCCGACAAGGCGCACCACGCATCGTTATGAAACCCTTCATCATAATTGGAAACCAGGCCCGCCGGTGTGATGAGCCAGGAAACTTTCCACAAGGCTGCGGTGTCTGTGCAGTCCATGAAGCCCAACTGGACTCTCCGCCAGCTGCTCGCCATCTTGCGCGGTTTGGCGCTTATGGTTGCCGTTTTCTGGGGGCTCATCCTGCTGCAACTCGTGCCCGCCCTATTTCGCCGGGGCATTTCCGGCGTTCGCGAGTACATTGCGCGGGTCGCCGTGGCGGGTGTGCCGCCCGAGCAGTGGAGCATCGCGGTCACCCGGATGTATGAAGCCCTGGCCGCGACCTTGATCTTTGGAATTCTGCTGTATCTCGGGCAACGTTATCTTGGGAGAAAACTCGCGTCGCAGAGCGGAATGCAGCACCGAACGTGAAGAGCGATGGGACTCCTAAGACCGGATTTGTTCAACTGCCGCTCGCATCGCGAGCAGCAGGTTGTCCACTTGGGACCTGGTCCCCACCGTGATTCGCACACATCCGGCGCAACCCGGGTTCGCCGAGACGTCGCGGATCGCGAACCCCCGTCTTGCCATGACGTCGACAAACTCCCGATGTCGCTGACCCACCCGCACTAGAACGAAATTGGCATAGCTCGGCCAGACGCGCAGCCCGAGTTCTTCGCACATGGCAATCAAGCGAGCCCGGCCCTGCTTGATCTGTGCGACGCAATCGCGGACGAACTCCTGGTCGGCCAACGCGTCTTTCAGACACGCCAGAGCAACGGCATTCACATTGAACGGAGAACAGAATCGCCGCAGGCACTCGATTTGCTCCGGAGCGCCGGCCAGCACTCCCAAACGCAATCCGGCAAGACCGTATGCTTTGGAAAAAGTTCTCGCAACAAACAGGTTGGGGTGAGACGGCAGCTGCGGCAGCAATGTCTCTCCGCCAAATTCAAAGTAGGCTTCGTCTACGAGCACGGCTGCATCCGGGGCGGCCTTAACGACATGCAGCAAAGCCTCCTGCGGAACGACTGTGCCCGTGGGATTGTTCGGGTTGGCGATCGTGATCAGGCGGGTTCGAGGCGCGATGCGCGCCAGCACCTCGCCGACCGGAAACGCGAGATCCTCCGCAGGCGTGATCCGTACGACCTGCGCTCCGGTCGCTCGTCCATAGATCGGATACATCACGAAGGTCGGGTCGGCGAGCAACATCTCGTCGCCCTCGCCGAGGTACGCCGCGGAGAGCAGCAGCAAGCCATCGTCGATGCCGTTCGTCAGGAGAACGCTGTCGTGCGGCACACCAAGATAGTCCGCAACCGCACGCTCCCCGGCCGTCCGGTCTGGATACATGGCGACGTCGCTCTTGTTCAGCGCTCGCAGTCGCGCCAGCACGCGGTCGGAACAGCCTGCAGTATTTTCGTTGAGGTCGAGATTGAGGCCGGCGCGGTCTGCAATGGGAGATTGGTACGCGTCCAGCGCAACGATCGCGGCTCGTGGCTTCAGCATTAGGTGTTGAGTGTACGACAGCAGTCGCTGCTCCTACACGGAGGCCGATCCGCCGCGCCGTGCAATCTTCACGGCTACGAAGATGACGAGACAGAACAGGAAATCTACGAGCAGACCCCAGTCTTCCTTGAACATCGTGTGCCGTGCGACAGGTGGCAAGTGGGGCATCAACAAGAAGTAGATTGCATTCCCGGCCAGTACGGCCAGCAAGGCGTCAAGAAAGTTTCTGACCGTCGGATTCCGAGCCATCTAGTCCACCACTGCCCACTGACCACTTGCCTCTGCCAACTGCTAACATCCCCTGAGATGCTGGATTTGTCCACTCCCGTTCAGTACGTGAAGGGGATCGGCCCGCGAGTTGCCGAGATTCTCGCCGCCAAGGGCCTGCACACCGTCGACGACCTGCTCCATTATCTGCCTTTTCGCTACGAAGACCGTCTCAATCCGCGCTCGGTGGCCGAATTGCGCGCCGGCGAGATGGCAACGGTCATCGCCGAAGTCCGCAACTCGGGCCTCTTTCGCACCCGCCGCATGCCCATTTTTCAGCTCACGGTTGGCCAGGGGCGTAGCCGGCTCAAGTGCCTCTGGTTCAATGCCACCTATCTCCAGAACAAATTTCAAGCGGGACAGATGGTCGCCCTGTACGGCAAGGTCGAGCAGGATCGCGACGGCGAGTTGCAGATTCTGCAACCTCAGTTTGAGATTCTGGGCGATATCTATGAGGAAGGCGGCGCTGACGAAGCGGAAAAGAAAGCCGCCGCATCGCTCGAAGTCGGACGCATCGTGCCCATCTACGAATCGACCGGACAAGGTAAGCTGACGCCGCGCTGGTTCCGGCGGATCATCCGCACCGCGCTCGATAATCTCACGCCCGACCTCCCCGATCCAATTCCGGCAGCCGTGCGCGCTCACCTCAGCCTGGTCTCGCCGCGCGAGGCGTTGTGGAAAGTGCACTGGCCCGACGCTGGAGAGAGCTTCACGGATCTGCAGTCGTCACGCACGCCCGCGCACATCAGACTGATTTTCGATGAACTGTTTTTCATCGAACTGGGTCTCGAACTCAAACGCCGCGAGCAGAAGGCGCAGACCGGTGTTGCGTTTGAGATCAACAATCAGGTCCGCGAAGCGATCAAGAAGATTCTGCCGTTCCATCCGACTGGCGCCCAGAAGCGCGTGCTGAAAGAGATCGCCGCCGACATGCAAACGCCGTTCCCCATGCGTCGCCTGCTGCAGGGCGATGTTGGATCGGGCAAGACCATCGTCGCATTTCAGGCCGCGATTATCGCTATCGAAAACGGCTACCAGGTCGCGCTGATGGCGCCGACGGAAATCCTGGCGCAGCAACACTATTTTTCCGCGCGCCAGATCCTGGAAAAAGCGGGCTACCGAATCGTCCTACTGACCGGCTCGCTCGAACAGGACCGCAAGCGCGACGTGCGCCGCCACATCGCGCAGGGCAATGCCCAGCTGGTGATCGGGACCCATGCCCTGATTCAGGAGACTGTCGAGTTCGAGAACCTGGGACTGGTGATTGTCGACGAGCAGCACCGCTTCGGCGTGATGCAGCGGCTCAAGCTGATGAAGAAGGACACTGCTGGCGGAGGCCCAAGCCCGGCCGAGCCCGACGTCCTCGTCATGACCGCGACGCCGATCCCGCGGACCCTCGCCCTCACACTTTATGGCGATCTCGACGTCTCCGCAATCGACGAACTGCCCCCCGGCCGCACGCCCGTCGTCACGCGCTCCCTCGAAGACGAGCGCGCCCCCGAGGTTTGGGACTTCGTCGGCAAGCAGATCGCTGCCGGACACCAGGCCTACGTCGTCTATCCCGTGATCGAAGAAAACGAAGAGCGCGAACTGAAGGCCGCCCAGCAGATGTTCCGCCAGCTGCGCGACCGGATCTTCCCCAGCCTGCACGTCGGCTTGCTCCACGGACGCCTCGATCCTGACGAGAAAGAACACGTCATGCGCGAGTTCCAGAGAGGAGAGCTCAATATCCTGGTCGCGACGACAGTGATCGAAGTCGGCGTCGATGTACCCAACGCGACCGTGATGGTCATCGAGCACGCCGACCGATTTGGCCTGGCGCAGCTCCACCAGCTTCGCGGACGCATCGGACGGGGCGCCGCCAAGTCCTACTGTGTGCTTATGCACGGCGGCCGCGTGACTGAAGAAGGCCAGCGTCGCCTGCAAGCGATGGTCGACTCGAGCGACGGCTTCAAAATCGCCGAACTGGATCTGGAGTTGCGCGGCCCGGGAGAATTCTTCGGGACGAAGCAAGCGGGCATTCCCAGCTTCCGCGTGGCGAATATCATCCGCGACCGCCAGTTGTTGGAAGCCGCGAAACGCGAAGCGGCGTTTGTGGTGAATGGACCGAATCAGGACATTTCACAGGAAGAAATCAACCGCGCGCTGAAGCACATGAGAGAGAGATGGGCGTTGAGTTATGGGCTGGTGGAGGTCGGATGAAAGACCAGTGGTCACTGACCTGTGGTCACGACCCAGTCCTCGAACCTCATACGCACCGGGATTACTTTCTTGTTCATCAGATTGAGAAATTCGTCCCACTCTCCCGTGCTCGGCGAAACTACCGTCACACGGTCTAGCCCGGCGTTTGCTGACAAAGCTGTGCCGAACAGAAGTCTGGCTGGGTGATCGACGGGATTCAGGCTGTAGCCGACGACAATCATTTCCTTCGCCTCGTTGACAGCGCGATACGCTGAGGTCCAGACAGGAAGCAGCGCCTTATTCGAGGAGATGTCCTTCAGGTATGTGGGCAACACCAACTTTCGACCCGAATCGGCTTGTGATTCGTCGTAGTGGGGTCGCCACTTCCAGTCCTGGGACTCAGGAAAGAAATTCTTGACATCAGCAATGTAGGCAACCAAGTTGTTTTCGTCCTTCTGAACCCAATTTACGGATCCGTGAAGCTTCAACATGAGTGTCTTGGTTAGTTGCTCCTTCTCGCCCTGTCCGTCACAGCTAAAACCGTAGCCGTCGCGATAGCTCCAGAGTCTGGAGCGCCACAGGATCGTCTCGTGAAGGACGTCCCAGTTGAATGTAAGAATCACGTCGCCTGGCTTGACAAACGTTGCCCATGCATCCATGACTCTGCTGAGGCTTGGTTCTTTCGCGTCATCCTGAATGACTCGTTTGTTGAAGTCGTACTGGTATTCAAGGAATCTAAATGTGACTATGGTCCGGATATCTGCGCTGTCTGAACCGTCCCACGGGTTCAGCGAGAATGTTCGCCCCGGGAATGAATGGTACAGTTCCAAGTAGGTGAGAAGTTCCTCAAGATTAGCTACCCCGTTAGGGTTTCGCACCACGTCACGAGTGAAAATGGTCTCAGCCTCACTTAACTTCCACAGGACGCGGGATGCCTTTTCTCTGGTCTTCGCTTCGGAGAACGTGTAGTTGCGAACGAATCCAAGAAGCTCGGCGGCAAGTGGGTACCCGGCAAAAACTGACGCACCTGCACCGAGCACAATGACTCTACCGCTAGGAGTGAAGCCGACCATCAATGTCCAATGATACCTCCTGCGTAAGATGTCTCCCGTCTTATCTGCTATCATCCGCCAAGGTGCCAGTAGAACCGGTTTCCCGCTGACTACTGGCTCCTGACTACTGACTCCCGGAGTTGGCCATCATGGAAACACCTTCTCTCACCGTCGGCTCGCGCCGCAATGAAGACATCGCGCTTGATCTCATGAAATTTGTCGCCATGACCACCAACTACGGCAGAACCGTTGGCGGAGGAGTGGGTTTTCAAGGCACCGCGGCAGCAACGAAGCCCGAAGAATACGCTGACCAGTTGCTGGAACTTTATGGGAAGTGCTTGAAGGCGGTCGGCGGGAAGTAGTGGTCAATCATTAGCCACCAACCACTTCTTTACGCTCGGCTCTTCTTCGTCGCCGCAGCGGCTTTCGCTTTCACCTGCCATGGGCGCTTGGGGCGTTCCACTTCCGGCTTGTCGCGGTCCTGGATGCGGTCGTAGTGGTAGGACTCGCTCACCGTGCCCAGCGATTCGTTGTACAGGCTGGGCAGCGCGAGAGCTTCTTTGAGTTCTTCCGAAAACTGGTGCAGAGCCTTGAGATGGTCGGCGGTCGCGGGCACTTCCGTTTTCGTTGTCTTGAGGAACTGCTGGTAGCCCTTGTTGACGAGCTTGGAAATCTCGCTGCCGATCAGGTACCCGGGATAAGCGAAGAGTTTGGCTCCGCCGTCGTCGGTCTTCTGGATCGCAGCGGAAACGTTGTACTTTCTCAAAAAGACACGGCTTTGCGTGCCGGGTGCTTCGGTGAGGTCAAATCCGTGGTCGCGCAGCCAGTTGACTGCGTCTTCGTAGCTTCGTTGGTCGACTTTCGTTGCCATTATTGTTCGCTCGTTCCCTTTTGCAGGTTAGATGCAGCCCAGCCGCCTTCGGCGCTTTCCCGGATTCGCTGAACCGAATCTTCCTCTGATGAATCCAAGGACGATAGTATAGATATACCTTTTCCGGGGTAGGGGCACATTACTCTAGTCATTCGAGTTTCGCAATGACGGCCGCCAGTTCCAGGCCCGTATCACGACCGCACTCAAGTACCGAGGCGTCGCTTGCGACCGGGGCAGGGGCAAGTTTGCTGGACCGCATCGGCAATACCCCGCTATTGCGCCTCGAGACGCTAACGCGCGACCTTCCCAGCGTTCAACTTTTCGGCAAAGCGGAGTGGTACAACCCGGGTGGATCGATCAAGGATCGCACGGCAGCCAGCATTGTGGCGGAAGCGCGCCGCTCAGGAAAACTGGTTCCGGGAAAAATTTTGCTCGACTCGACCAGCGGCAATACCGGGATCGCCTATGCCATGCTGGGCGCGGCGCTCGGATTTCCTGTGACGCTCTGCATGCCTGAGAATGTCACGCTCGAGCGCAAACGCATTCTACAGGCGTACGGCGCAGATATCGTCTACACCGATCCCGGCGAGGGTTCCGACGGAGCTACGCGAGTGTCCCATGAACTCGCGGAGAAGAATCCCGATCTCTATTTCTATGCCGACCAGTACGCGAACGACGCCAACTGGCGCGCGCACTATCTGACGACGGCCAATGAGATCTGGCAGCAGACGGAAGGCCAGGTTACGCATTTCGTTTCCATCATGGGGACGACTGGAACCTTCACCGGCACGACGCGCCGGCTGAAGGAACTGAATCCGCACATTCGTTGTATCTCGCTTCAGCCCGACTCTCCGTTCCACGGAATTGAAGGAACCAAACACCTGGGCTCGACGATGGTTCCGAAGATTTACGACCCGACACTGGCGGATGAGAACCTGGGTGTCGCTACCGAAGACGCGTACAAGATGGTGAAGCGGTTGGCCCGTGAGGAGGGATTGCTCGTAGGCATCTCCGCCGGCGCGGCCCTGGTCGGATGCATGAAGGTCGCCGAGCGCGTGAAGAAAGATCAGAAGGCTGTGATTGTGACGATCCTCTGCGACTCGGGCAACCGGTATCTGAGCGATCGATTTTGGGACGAAGAATGAAAGCAAAGTCAAAATGCAGAAGTCAAATTAAAGAAGTAAATTCCGGGAATATCGGCAATGCTCTTACTTCAGCAATTTGACTTTTTCCTTTTGCCTTCCTCAGTATGCTGAAGGTTTCCCAGGCCGTCTATGCTTCCCTCCGCCGCCACGGCGAGGAAACCTATCCGCACGAGTGCTGCGGCGTGCTCCTCGGCTGCTTTGAAGACGACGGTTCCCGGACCGTGACACGCGCAGTTCGCGCCGGCAACACGCGCGAAGACTCACCCCACAACCGCTACAACATCGACCCCAAAGAACTGATTCGCATCCAGAAAGAAGGGCGAGATCGCGGCGAAGACATCGTCGGCTTTTACCATTCGCATCCCGACCATCCGGCGAAATGGTCCTCGACCGACCTGGCTGAGGCGCACTGGTTCGGGTGCTCGTACGTGATTACGAGCGTGGAGAAGCGTACGGCTACTACGACCAATTCATTTGAGTTGACGGGCGTGGACGAGAACGGCAAGAGATTCATCGATGAGCAGATATCAATCGGCTAGGTTCAACCCGGAGTTCGCGTTGTTGTGAAGTAGTTTCTCACCCCAGCGCGCGTCAGGTAGACGAGCAACAGTCCAGCCATCGCAACACCGATTGCTCCCTTCCATCTTTCCCCAAACACACTTTGTCCCAGATCCCCGGCCATGTTGACGGCGATGATTGTCACCCCGAGCGCCCATCCCCAGCGCTGCCGCCGGAACCATCCAATCGACGCAAGAGCCAGCGTCGGCGACAGCACACAGAACGGCGCCGCTGCCCATCGGCCCAATCCGGCGAGTCCGGCATGTCCCCGCGGATTCAACGCCCACAAAACATCCAGAAATGTTCCCGGCACGAGCAGAGTGATCGCCGCATAGGCCGACATGACCGCGCCGAAGACGAAAAACAGTCCGATCGGCACGAACCCAAGGGGACGTGCCGACGAGGAAATGGAAGGAGTTGTCTTCGTGACTCCGTGCCCCCGTGGTGGAATTTGCTGCGGCATCCAGTCAAAATGCCGTCAAATGCGGTTGCGCCATGAATCCCAGCCCGCTACCATAGCATCTCTTACGACATATGCCGCAGATACAGATTCCAGGGCCGCTCCGCCAGTACGTGGGGAAGCAGTCGTCGGTTGAGATTTCAGCCGCCAGCGTCGGCGAAGCTCTCAACGGGCTCATTGCCCAGCATCCCGACCTGAAGCGCCACCTCTACACCGAGGACGGCAAGCTGCGCGCCTTCGTCAACGTCTACATCAATGATGAAGATATGCGCTATCTGCAAAAAGAAGCCACAGCGCTGAAGGAAACTGATACGATTTCCATAGTGCCGTCGATCGCGGGCGGCCGCTGATTTCATGACCTGCGGACTGCCGCAATCCCGAATGTCCCGCCCCGGGTGCAGTTGTTGTCCCTGCTGTTGTCTGTAGTCCGCCGTCGCTCAGTCCAAACTTTTTGTTGAGGATCTATGGCCACCCTTACTGAAGCCAAGCCCGAAGCCGTACTTAGCAACGACGAAATCCTGCGTTACTCACGCCACCTCATCATGCCCGAGGTTGGCATGGAAGGGCAGCAGAAGCTGAAGGCTGCGAAGGTGCTGTGTATCGGAGCGGGAGGGCTCGGGTCGCCGCTGTCGCTCTATCTCACGGCGGCTGGGGTGGGTACGCTCGGCATCGTCGATTTCGACGTCGTCGATTACACCAACCTGCAGCGGCAGATCATCCACACGACCAACGACGTGGGCCGAAAGAAACTCGATTCCGCCGCCGAGAAGCTGAAGGCGATTAACCCCTTCATCAACCTGCGGACATTCGAGACCAAGCTGACCAGCGCCAACGCGCTGGACCTGTTTCGCGAGTTCGACATCATTGCCGATGGCACCGATAACTTCCCGACCCGCTATCTGGTCAACGATGCCTGCGTGCTCACCGGCAAGCCCAACGTCTACGGATCGATCTTCCGTTTCGAAGGACAGGCCAGCGTCTTTGCCACCGAAGAAGGTCCCTGCTATCGCTGCCTCTATCCCGAACCGCCACCGCCCGGACTGGTTCCGTCCTGCGCCGAAGGTGGAGTGCTGGGCATTCTGCCCGGCCTGGTCGGCGTGATCCAGGCAACGGAGACGATCAAGCTGATTCTCGGCCAGGGCGATCCGCTCATTGGCCGCCTCCTGTTGATCGACGCCCTCGGGATGAAGTTCCGCGAACTCAAGCTGCGCAAGAATCCCGATTGCCCGGTGTGCGGCAAGCACCCGACCGTGAAGGAACTGATCGACTACAACGAATTCTGCGGCATCCGGGGGGAAGAAGCCCCGGTCGCGAATGACGTACCCACGATCTCGGTCGAAGAACTCAAGCAAAAGCTGGATGCCAAAACCGACATCTTCATCCTCGACGTGCGCGAACCCCACGAATACCAGATCTGCCACCTGAACGGGTATCTGATCCCGGTCGGCGATTTGCCGAAACGCGTGCATGAGCTGGACTCGAGCCGGGAGATCATCGCGCACTGCCGTTCGGGTGTGCGGAGCGCGCGAGCCGTGAACTTCCTGCGCCGCGCCGGGTTCAAGAAGGTCTATAACCTGACGGGCGGCATTCTCGAGTGGGCGGACAAAATCGACCCGACCATGCCGAAGTACTGAAGGCAGTTCCCACTTCTCGGTGCTCAGTCGTTCGGCGGCGAAGAGGCTGCCGAGTCGGTCCCAAAATGGCACCTTCCCGTGGCGAGTGGTTACCTTAGGTGACCTCTCGCTTTCTTGTTTCATTGCGCAATAGACAACCTTCCAAAGCCACCCAGGTTCCAACTCAGTAAACCAGTGCAGTTCATTCCAGAGCCCGTTTCTGTTGGGAACAGAGGTGAGCGAAATGAAATTACTGTTACTGAGTTGCTTCGTTCTGGGTACGGTGATCTGGGGCTCGGCGGCCGACAAGCCGCGGGTTTACATCTCGGATAGTAAGTCGTGGGAAATCTCCGGCGGAATTGGGGGAACCTCCGATGCCATCGGCGGCGCCACGAAAGGTGGAGACCGTCCGCAGACCGCCGAGATCATCAAGACGTTCAACGAGCGTTGCCCGAGTGTAATCGTCAACAACCGGAAAGAAAAAGCCGACTATGTGATTTTGCTGGATCATGAGGGCGGCAAGGACTCGATCAGCCGCGATAATAAGGTCGTGGTCTTCAACAAGGACGGCGACTCGATCATGAGCCACTCCACCCGCATGCTGGGAAACGCCGTGAAGGATGCGTGCGAGGCCATCGCGTCCGATTGGCCGAAACGGGTCATCAAAGCGGCGAATGCGCCGAACGCGGATACGGCCGTGGTTACACCCGGCGACAACAAGTAGAGACCGTGCCGAGCGTCAACGAAGGGAGGGCGATTGCCCTCCCTTCAACTACGACGTACTAACTCCAATCGAAAAAAGGGCAGGAGAGAAATCTGCCCTCCCCTGCCTGCCTCGTTCGTTCAGGAAAAGTTTTCTACTTGCTGGAACTCTCGCCCATCTCGGCCTTCTCGGTGGCGATGGCAAGTGCGTACTTCTTGCCGGCGAAGCGCACTTCTTTGACCGTCGCGGGACTGGCTCCGCGGTCCACGACTGCCGAATCGTAGGGAGATGCATCCTTGGACTCGACCAGCGTAGCCGGAGCCTTGGCCACGACTTTTTTCCCTTGCATCACGCTGACCTCGACGTTCGCGCCCGTTCCTTCCCAGCGCAACTTGTAGTCGCCGGCAGGCAGCGATTGTCCGCTGATCTGTGCTGCCTCACTCAGGTGCAGAGCGCCGGAACTTCCTGCCGCGAACGCGCCCGTGGTTGCCAATACGGCCAGGGCCAGCACCAGACTCTTTGTCACTTGGTTCCACTTCATAATTCACCCTTTCTGCCCGGCTTCGGCCGGGGACCTCAGGGCGGCTGGTTTCATGTCTTCACGTAGGGCTTGCCTCTTCACAAGAAAGTCCTACAATGCGCGTGTCAGGGTGACGCAAAAAAGACGCGGGCCGCGAACTCGTGCTTTTTGCCTGGACTCGGCTCACCTGGGCCGCCAAACCACGTGTGAGCCAGTCCCGTCACCCTGCGAAAATCTGTTGTGAGCAAGTCGAGGAACTTCCTCCACTCACCCCTTCCTGGTTCGCGCTCTGATACGAATCTCGGTTGCGCGAAGTTCCCGTTGCGAACTTGTATTTTTGGACGCGCCGCGCGAACGCGCGTTAGCAAAGGTGAGAGACCCGGCCGGACTACAACATGTTCAACTTGTATTGTGGTGCGCGAAGGCACTCGCGGCCCACGGGATGCGCTTAGGGGATTCGGAGGACGACCTTGCCGTAATTCTTTCCCTCCTGCATCAGTGAATAGGCAGCACGCGCATCGCTGAGTGAGAACACCTGGCCGATCACAGGCTTCAGTTCGCTGTTTTTCAACCAGAGAGAGAGTTGCTTCCATGCCGAGTCCATCAGTGAACGGTTCATGCTCAGGTAGCTCAGCCACAGCCCGTGCACACTCGCGCCTTTCGTGTACAAAAGCCTGGTGTCAAGTTGAGGGGTTTCTCCAGTGGCAGCGCCATACACGATCACGCGCCCGAAATCGCGCAGGCATTTCACGCTTTTGGCAACGTGCTCCCCGCCCAGCATTTCGAACACCGCATCGACGCCTTCGCCGCCGGTCATGGTTTTCACAGCTTCCTGGTAGTCCTGCTTCTTGTAATTGATACCGTGCTGCAAGCCCAGTTCACGGACGCCCGCCAGCTTTTCCTCCGACGATGACGTTCCATACATTTCCACGCCGAGGATCTTGCCGATCTGCACCGCAGCCGTGCCGACTCCGCCGGCGACAGCATGAATCAGAACCCGGGCGCCACCCGGCTTCTCGACCAGCCCAGCCTTCCAATAGGCAAAATACGCCGTGAAGAAATTTACGGGGAAAGCGGCTGCCTGTTCCACAGTGAAGTTGTCTGGAATGGGCCACAACAGGGCACGCTGCGCCGCCGTCTTCTCGGCGAACGCAGACCACTGCGTGTACCCCATCACGCGGCGACTGCTGGAAACGTCGACGCCGGCAAACTCGCGGCCAGCAATGAGAGGCGGCTTCGGCGTTCCCGGGTAACCGCCGCGTGCCGTCAGCAGGTCGGCAAAGTTCAGTCCGCCAGCGTCGACTTGGACGAGGGTTTGATCAGGTCCCACGTGGGGATCCGGAACATTCTGTGACTCAAGGACTTCAGGTCCACCGAAACGAGTAATCACAAGCGCCTTCATGCGCCCAGTGTAGCAGTCTGGAGTGTTTGTCCAGGTGACGGAGGAACGCGCCTGCGAGCCTCAAATCAAATGTCGCCCGGCGCTCGTTTCCCTGCATCTATAATGAAGTTGAGTTTCCGACCCCTCCTGCCTTGGAGTTCACATGGCAGCTGGGGCGAGGGTCGCGCCAACTAGATCTGGCGCGTGCCCGAGGGTGCAGGGGGAAACGCCTGCGCCTCCCGTGTTTGGAAAGGAAACGCTCGCCGGGTTTGTTCCTGTGTGTGTTTCCTTCCGTTGTGTTTGCAGCCAGGCGTTCGTCGAGGGTCGTTTGGGGTGTGTTGGTATCCGCGCTTCCCTCGGCACTGCCCGGCGTAAAGTCTAAACGACCAGCGACGTGCTTCTCACCGACAAATTCGGCCGCTCCATTCACGATCTGCGGATATCGGTCACCGACCGCTGCAACTACCGCTGTGTCTACTGCCGGACAGGCACGAACGGCGCCGCATACGCAGAACTGCCGTTTGAGGATTACCTGCGCATGGCGCGCATCCTGGTCGGACTTGGGATTACCAAGATTCGTCTCACCGGCGGAGAGCCGCTGCTGCGCAACGGTGTAGTCCAGTTCATCCGCGATCTGGCGGCCTTGCGAACTGTGAACGGCGAAAAGCTCGACATCGCGATGACCACCAACGGCCACCTGCTGGCCGAGATCGCGCAGCCTTTGAAGGACGCCGGGCTTGATCGCGTGACGGTCAGCATGGACGCAGTCGATCCAGATCGCTTTGCCCGCATTACCCGCGTGCCCAATGGATACGACAGCGTGCTTGCCGGTGTCCGCGCTGCACGGAAAGCCGGGCTTGATCCCGTCAAGGTGAACTGCGTCCTGCTTCGTGGATTTAACGAAGACCAGATCATTCCCTTCGGCATGTTCGCGCGCGAGGAAGGCGTGGTCGTGCGCTTCATCGAATTCATGCCCCTCGAAGAAGACCGCGTCTGGACGCCGGAAATCGTGGTCACACTCGATGAAATTGTCGCCCGCATGTCGGAATACAAGCCGCTGGTCGAGATCGCGCACGCGAGCAGCGAAACGGCTCGCCGTTACGTATTCGAAGACGGCGTGGGGGAAATCGGCATCATCGCGCCTGTTTCCCATCCCTTCTGCGGACACTGCAGCCGCATCCGGATTACCTCAGACGGCAAGATTCGGACCTGCCTGTTCTCGGTATGGGATCACGATCTGCACGAACTGATGCGGCGTGGGGCGAGCGATGAAAAGCTCTCTAATTTCATTATCGGCGTCATCGCAAAGAAAGAGGAACGTCACCACATTGGCGAGCCTGGCTTTGTGCCCGCGTCCCGGACGATGGTGCACATCGGAGGATAGGGGTGCCCGCAGGCTGCCAATACCTCCGACTTTTGCTGATCTTGGCGGCTAGCTCAATTCTGTCCTTGTCTTCTGCGGCGCAGACCTCTGCCTTTCTGGGATTTGATCGCAACCAGTATCCTGGTGACCAGCACCTCAAGGAACTCCGAAAGACGTTTGACTACACGGGATACTGGCTGAACAACCCTCCCGGCACGAAGGGGAACGATTGGGTAGGAAAACGCGGCAAGCTCGAAGCGGCCGGGTTTGGCTTCCTGGTGCTCTTCAACGGTCGTCTCTATTCGGAATTGAAGACGGTCGCCCGGGCCAAGCGCCTTGGAGCTGCGGACGGCCAGGCCGCCATCGCCGCTGCCCGGCGAGAAGGATTTCCTGAAGCTACCATCGTCTTCCTCGATCAGGAACAGGGCGGCCGCCTTCTCGACGAACAAAAGGCATATCTGTTTGCCTGGATCGACGCCGTGAGCCGGGCCGGATTTCGACCGGGCGTGTACTGTTCAGGAATTGCAGCACGGGAAGACGATGGTTCAACGATCATTACTGCGAACGACATCCGGGAGAATGCCGCCGGACGAAGCATTGTTTATTGGGTGTCGCAAGATGGATGCCCGCCTTCCCCGGGATGCATGATCCCCCGAAATCCGCTACCGCCAGAGAAAAGCGGGATTGCCGGTGCGGACATTTGGCAATTCGCACAGTCACCGCAGCGGCGCGACGTAGCCGCGGCTTGCCAGGGATATCAGGCTGACGGAAACTGCTATGCACCCGGCATCGGCGTGAAACTTCACCTGGACATGAATACTGCAACCTCACCGGATCCCTCACAAGGCAGGAGTCACTAGGGGCGGCGACCCCAGGCAAGATTCACGGTTAGTTGAGAGCGGACGGCGGAGAGTTGCCCTCAGTAGAACGCATCGTACTTGGTGACACCCCAGGAGCCGTCTTTGTCTTCCAACGTTACCGAGAAAAGGTCCTTATAAGTGGAATCCTGGTTCGGTCCGGAATAGCGCTGGCCTTTGTAATACAGGATGATCAAGGGCCGCGCGTCTTCCCATTCCACCAGCTTCCAGGAGATGAGAGGGTGCTGAGCCTCCGAATCGCAGATAAAATCCGCGCGCTTCTTACGGTAGTCCTTCTTCTTTTCCCAGCGCGACAGCGCCGTGCGGCAGTTCCCGTCGCGCATTTCGCCAATGAAACTGTTGGCGATCCGCTCGATCGTGCGATCACGGAAGGGGTTCATCGTGATGCTGAGCGGCATCTTCGTGAGTGGGTCGCGCTCTTCCGAACGGGACAACACCGGAGGTTGATTGCTCAACCAAAACAAAAAGCCCAGGAAGACGAGCACCAGCAAGCCGCCGGCTCCGAGAGCGATTCCGAGGTGGGTGCGGGAAACCTCCATGAAGGGAGTTTGGAGTCAAGTCCCAGAAGGGCGCAAGGTTACGACGGTGTGGTCGTTACATGCATCTTCTTCGAGGCGAATCGCTCTGGTTCGTGGCTGTTCGCGCCCGCACCGGGCTAGGGGGGATTTGTTGATATTAAAACGATTTAAATGTGTATGAACTTGCGATACAATCCTCCACATTTGTGGCCCGACCAGCCTTCCTGGGGGTACCTCGTGGTAACTGCGCTCTGCAAAAGACTCCTCCCACCACTCCTGCTGGCTAGTTTTGTACCAGCCGTCGCCCAGCACGTAACGGTGGACATTACTCCCAGCCACGTCGTCAACACGATCAGCCCGTCCCGGTCACTCGGCGCGGGAATTGATCGGGATCCGCTGCATTCAGTGAAAACCATCTTCGACCCGGCCCACGTCGAGAAAATGTTGTCGGCCGGCTGGGGAGGCGTTAGCTATCGCCTGAATACGGAACTCAGCATTCAAGCCTGGCACTGGAATCCGGCTGGAGCGTGGAGCGATCCTGCCCATCGGCAAGGTTACTTTGTCGGGTCGGCCGCCAGTCCCGGTTCCATCCAGCGCTCGTACGGCTACAACCTGCCGCACCGCGGAGTGACCAGCAACGACGGCTCTTCCGGCGGTTACTCGCGTCTCGATGATGGCGATCTGAACACTTACTGGAAGAGCAACCCCTATCTGAGCGAGCACTTTACCGGCGAGGCCGAGGCAGCGCACGGCCAGTGGGTCCTCATGGATCTCGGCGCGCGGAGAGGCATCAATGCTATCCAGATCGCATGGGCCGATCCCTACGCAACGGATTACCGCGTGCAGTACTGGACCGGCGGCGATGCGATCTACGATCCGGCGCACGGCCGCTGGAAGGACTTTGCGGGCGGAAGGATCTCGGGCGCGGTGGGCGGTACCGTCATGCTGAGGCTAGCGAAAAATCCTGTGCTTGCGCAGTTTATCCGCGTCTGGATGACGGCCTCCTCCGGCACCTGCGACACTCACGGGTCGTCCGACATCCGTAATTGCCTCGGTTACGCGATCCGCGAAATCTACCTGGGACACTTCAATTCGCAGGGGCAATTCATCGATCTCATGCAGCACGAAAGAGACGACGGCCAGACCGCGACCTACTGTTCCTCAGTTGATCCCTGGCATTCCCCATCCGACGTCGCAAAAGATGATGGCGAGCAGCCCGGCTTTGACCTCGTGTATTCCAGCGGGATCACGCGTGGCCTGCCCATGACTGTGCCTGTGGCGATGCTCTACGACAACCCCGACAACGGCGCCAACGAAATCGCTTATCTCACTCAGCACGGCTACGCGATCAATTATGTCGAGATGGGCGAGGAACCCGACGGACAGTTCATCGTGCCGGAAGACTATGCGTCGCTCTATATCCAGTGGGCCGACGCCATTCACAAAGTTGCTCCGGATGTCCGGCTTGCCGGTCCAGTGTTCGAGGGCGTCACCGAGGACGTTCCGACCTGGCCCGATGCGCAGGGTAACAGTTCATGGTTCACGCGCTTCTTGAATTTCCTGAAGAATCATGGCCACATCTCCGATCTCAGCGTGATGACGTATGAGCATTATCCGTTCGATCCGTGCAACATCGAATGGAAGAGCCTGTACGACGAGCCAAAACTCGTGTCGCACATCGTAAAGGTGTGGCGGAACGACGGCCTGCCGACGGAGACAGCACAGGAAATCACCGAGTACAACATCGCATTCGACCAGAGCACGCGCTATATGGAGATCTACGCCGCGCTCTGGCACGCCGACTTTGTCGGCAGTTTTCTCGCGGCCGGGGGTCAAGCCGCTTACTACTATCAGTACGAACCACTGCCCATGTATGAAGGATGCGGCGGCTGGGGCACGTTCGGCATGTTCAACGTGGGTGACAACTACGACATCCGACAGGAGGTTGCGCAGTTCTTCTCCGCGCAGATGCTGACCCGGGAGTGGGCCGAGCCGGTGGATGCCCTCCACGGCGTTTTCGCGGCGTCGACGGACGTTCAAGATGCAGAAGGCAACACGCTCGTCACTGTCTACGCGCTGCAGCGTCCCGACAGAAACTGGGCACTGTTGCTGGTCAACAAGGACCCGCATGACGCACATGCGGTGTCGGTGAGATTTCACGACGCCGCCACCGGGACCCGCTATTTCGCGGATGGAGTGACCCAAGTCAGCTTCAGCAGGGAAGATTACGTTTGGCATCCGGACGGGGCCAATGGATTCGCCGATCCGGACGGTCCCGTAGAAATCACCACAGAACCCGGCGGCCGGAGCGCAGAGTATGTCCTGCCCACGGCATCGGTGACCGTGCTCCGCGGAACGATTCAGTAACGGTTAGTTCACCGTTACGGGAGCCGATATGCTCCCGATTCGTCCGCTCAAGTTATCCCGAACAACGACGCGGACCGAATATTTCCCGGGCGCCAACTCCAGTGCACCCGGATAGACGATTCCGTGTGCTCGCATCGTCGTCAGGCTATCGGGCTTGAGACTGCCTTTGATGCTTTGGGCGAAATTGGCGGCAACAACTGCCGGAGCGTCTTTCTTTTCGGACGGCGCCGTCGCCACTGCGGCCACAGCAAGATCCATCGCGTTATTTGCTCCTTCGATGGTGATGTCAGTTCCGATGATGTGAACCAGAAACGTGACTTGCTTCTTTCCCTGCTCTCCCGGGATCGCCTTCACGGCTCCCCACTTCATCTCCATAGGTACGCCCGTGGCCTCGAATGGCGCGGCCAAGGCAAAGGTCATGTCGTTGCCCCGGGACGCTTCGGGGTTCATAGTTGTATTCGTGACCAGAAAGCCCTTGCGCGCACGAATTTCCAGGTCTTTCCGATCCGTCTTCACCTTGAGTTCGCGCCACCCCGGGCGGTCGTTTTTCGTGTTGAGATAGTAGCCAAGAACGTAGTACGAAGAGGCATCGTCGGTGGCGCGCTGAAATGCGCCCGCCAGGTCGTTCGTGTTGTAGAAAGCTCGCCCCCCCGTCATCTCCGCGAATTCCTTCAGGGTGTCCTGCTTCGCGTTGATCAGCCACGACCGCGGGTTCACCGGTTGGAAGGTGGTGGTCGGTTTCTGAGTCCGCCCGTTGTTCACTCCCGGCCCACCGTAAACCAGACCTTGCACATCGACCGGATAGATCGAAACCTGAGCGTCGTTGAGCGCCTGGAGGGCGCGCTCGTACAGAATCGACAGTCTCCCGCCGGGAATTGCCGACGGCGAGTCCAGGGCAAAAGGAAATCCTCCGGTCGCCCAGAGCAGCGTCTTGCGCCCGGGTACACCGGAAAGGGACCATGCGATGCCGAGGAAAGCTTGCATCGTGGTTTCAATCGCCGCTTCCTGCTGGAACTGCGCGTAGTCGATGTCGCCTTGCCTGACGAATTGGTCGATGGCTATCTCCGCGTTTGCCTGGGTATATCCGGTGAACAGATTGCTGGTGTCCCCCGCGAACGCCGCGAGTTGCACGTCTTCATCCACACTCTGCAAGGCATCGAGTTCGCCGCTGACTTTCTTCAGGATCTGCTGCAGAGAGTCCGCCGACGAAGTCAGCCCATACAACACTCGCAGACCCTTGCTGCTGATAGCCACCAGTCCAAGGGTCTGTCCCGTATCTACATTCTTCGCAAGATATTTGATGAGCTCTTGGCGTGCGTATGTCTGGTCGAGGAACGGCGTGTTTACCGTGTCCAGGGCAATGATCGTGATCGCCTGGTGCTGGTCCCGGTTTCCCATCTGGTTGGTGAATACGCCGGGCTGCGAGGGAACGGCCAGGCGAGCATTCGTAGCGGTGAACTGCTCCAGGGTCGCGATGGCCTGTTCCTTTCCATTCTCGAATACGCGGAAGTCCGTCTTCGTCAGGTCGTGAACGTGGTGTCCGGTCTTGTCGAGGACGACAACCGGCACCTGAACCATCACAGTCTCCGACCGGAATTCAACTTTGGCCTCGTCCTCAGCGCTCGGGCCTCGCCCCACGGGGCTGGGCACGGAATTCGGATTTCCTCCCGGCTCGATCGGACGAGGGTTTGTCGGAGGGCGAGACCCGCCTCCGGGTCTCTGAGCATGCAGGGAAAGACAGAAAACAGAGCAGACTGATAAGAGCAGAAGGCGCCGGAACGTGCGCATACACCCTCCAGAAGCGCTCGAATTATATCCCGCGCCCAGTTTGTGTTTTCCTATGGGCAAGCGTATAGTTTCTGTAGAAACTGTTGTGTCGTAGTACTTAGGAATTGTCGGAGCACACCAGTGGGCGAAAGCCCACTTTTTAGTTGGGGCCGCAATTGCCGGGATACGACAACGCAAGCTATTGAAACAATGGCGTTTGCTGAGGACAAGGTCCGTGAAATCGCGGAGCGCGTGGCAGCGTCGAGCGGACTGGAACTGGTGCACGTCGAGTTGCTCGGAGGTGGCAAGCACCGCACGTTGCGGGTCTTTATCGACCGCCCCGGAGCGCTGCCGACACGCGAGCACCCCGACGGCGTAACGCACGAAGATTGTGCGAATTTCAGCCGCGAGTTCGGGACCATCCTCGACGTTGAGGACGCAGTTCCCGGCGGAACATATGTGCTCGAGGTTTCTTCGCCGGGATTGGATCGCAAGCTGACGAAGGCGGCCGATTTTGAACGGTTCCGCGGACATCGCATGAAGCTGATGACGCGACAACCGGTGAACCACAACCGGCACTTTGAAGGGACGCTGGAAAGTTTCGAGAACGGAAAGTTACTTCTCGACCTGACCGCCGCCCGTCGCAAGATGCGCCCGAAAGAAGGTCAGGCGCCGAAGGTTGAAATTGAATTGGCCAATGTGGAGAAGGCCAATCTGGTGCCAGAGATCTAAGGTTTCAATGTTTCAGAGTTTCAAAGTTTCAAGATGAACGGCGCGGAAACCTTGAAACTCTGAAACCTTGAAACCTGGAAGTGATATGGCAAGCGAGCTCTACAACATCATCGAAGGGGTCAGCCGGGAAAAGGGCATTGATCCGCAGATCGTAGTCAGCGCCGTCGAGGACGCCATCGTCGTCGCTACGCGCAAATACTACAAGTCGCAAGAGAATCTGCGTGCCGTCCTCGATAAAGAGACCGGCAAGATCAACGCCTATGCGGTGAAGGCGATCGTGGAGAGTCCCGAGCAGGTCGAAGACGAAAACCTGCAAGTGACGGTGGAACAAGCTCGCAAACTCGATCCCAACGCGGAAACCGGCGGCGAGTTGCTGATTCCCAAAGTCACCGAGGGCATCCTCGGCCGAATTGCGGCGCAGCTTGCGAAGCAAGTGATCTTTCAGAAAGTCCGGGAAGCTGAGCGCGACACCGTTTACAACGAGTACATCGGCCACGTCGGCGAGATTGTCAATGCGACCGTGAAGCGGATCGAAGGACCGGATGTCATCCTCGATATCGGCAAGGCCGAAGCCCGCATGGGACGCAAAGAGCAGTCGCGCCTCGAATCGTTTGCCGTGGGCGAGCGTGTCCGGGTGGTGATCGGGCGGGTCGAGAAAGCGGCCAAAGGTCCAGGCGTCGTCGTTTCCCGCGCCGCACCGGAACTTGTGCAGCACCTGTTCCAGACTGAAGTTCCTGAGATTTACGACGGCACGGTTGTAATTCGCGCCATCGCACGCGAAGCCGGCGAGCGCACCAAGATCGCCGTCATGTCCAAGGACAAGGATGTCGACGCGGTCGGCGCCTGTGTCGGTATGAAGGGCATGCGGGTGCAGTCGATCATCCGTGAACTGCGTGGCGAGAAGATCGACATCATCGAGTATCACGAAGATCCGGTAACCTTCGCCGAAAAGGCGCTCCAGCCGGCCAAGGTCAGCCGCGTCACAGTCGTTGACGCGGCCGAAAAGCACCTCGAAGTGGTGGTGGATGATACTCAGCTTTCGCTGGCCATCGGAAAGAAGGGCCAGAACGTACGGCTGGCGGCGAAGCTGCTGGGTTGGAAGATCGACATCAAGAGCGAGGAAGAGAAGCGCCAGGAAGTGGAACAACAGATGTCGGCTTTGGTCACGCAAGCCGCCACTCCGCTCGAGAATGTTACAGGGCTGGGCGAGGGACTGGTGGAGAAGCTTAAGGCTGCTGGCGTCAGCACGGTCGAAAGTCTGGCCGACATGACACCGGAGCAGCTTGAAGCCATCGAAGGTATTGGTCCCAAGACGGTAGAAAAAATCAGTATTGCGGTCAATAATTACTTCTCCAGCCTGGAAGGCGGCGAGGCGGTCGGAGCCGCGGAGTCCGACGAAACCACGGCAGAAGCGGCGGGCGGAGAGGTAGCCGCGGAAACCTCGACCGAAATCTCGGAACCGCCGGCCGATGCCCAGCCCGCTGAGGCGGCCGAAGAAGACACGGCGGAGATTGCGGCCGACCCGAAGCCGGCAGCGGAGAACGCCGCCGACGAAGAGAAAAGCTGACACGCGAGCCTGGGGATCCCGGCCGCTGATCCGCGACAAGCAAGTTGCATGGCGCTTAGGGTCCGTAAGTCACTGCTCAAAATCTTTTAGTGAGCCCATGAGGTTGGCATGAGAGCTTAGGCGAAAACTGGTTAGAAGAAGCGAGAGGGTGGATGAGTAAGATTCGAATCAACGATCTGGCACGCGAGTTGGAAGTGAAAAGCAAGGCGATTCTCGACGTGCTCCCCGAAGTCGGGGTCACCGAGAAGAAGACGCACTCCAGTTCGCTCGAAGAGCACGAGGCGGTTCTGGTGCGCAACCATTTCCGCGCTCACACGGAAGAGTCTTCCGCGGCCAGGTCCTCGCGGGCTGCACGCCCTGAAGGCGAGATTAAGACCAAGATTGACCTCTCGCACATTTCCCGCCCGGGAGACGTGCTGCGGGCCATCCAACAGAAGGAAGCGGCTGCCCAGGCTCCGCCTCGTCCCGTGGTCAAGCCCGTGGCCCCGGTTCCTCCGGTGGTCGCGAAGCCCGAAGCGCCAGTTGTGCCGCCGGCCAAGCCCGCTGTTCCTCCCAAGCCGGTCGTCGAACCTCCTGCGCCAAAGTTCGTTACACCCGCTTCTGTCGCCGCCGCGCGCCCGCCGGCAGCGGTGGTCATTCCTCCCAAGCCTCCGGTTGCGCCCCCGGTCGTTCCGCCAATCGCAAGCGCGCCGCCCGCCGTCGCTATTCCGCCTCGTCCTGCCGCGGCAGTCCCGCCTGCGGCAGTCGTGCCCACGCCGCCGCCGCCATCGGTTCCGGCCGCCGAAATGCAAGCAGCAGCGACGACCAGGGCGCCAGCGAGCGCTCCGCCTCGCGTGATTATGCCGCAGACCGGACCGCGCCCTGTATACAAAGCTCCTCCTGCAGCAGCTCCACGTCCGGTGCCTGGGCGGCCGGAACCAGGCAAACCGATCTTTCAGCGCCCGCGGCCTCAGCAGTCGTCGGCGCCGGGAATGCGACCGCCCCTGCGTCCAGGAGAGCGGCGTCCCATGCATCCGACGCGGCAGTCGCCGACCGGCACTCGCCCCCTGGGAGTGGGACCCGGCGGCACGTTGCCCCCGCCCGGGCCAACGCGTCCCGGCAGCAGGCCAGGTGCGCCTTCACGTCGGCCCGGACAACGCTACATCCCGCGTGGCGTAAAAGAAGGCCCGATGAAGGGCTACGTTCCGCCGCCGCGGGTCACGATCTCCAATGAGCCGCTGCCCATCACGCGGAATATCACCATCACCGAAGGGATTTCGGTGAAGGATCTTGCCGAGAAGCTCGGCATCCGCGCCAAGGACTTGATCGCGCGTCTGCTCGTGCGTGGTGTTTTTGCCACTATCAACCAGACGCTCGATGCCGAACTGGCCACCGAGATGGCTCGCTTCTTTGGCGCCGACACCGAAGTCATCACCTTCGAAGAGCAGGCCGCCAAGGACATGGCGGAGACCACCGAAGGTAGCGAAGAATCTGCCGAAGCCGTGCCGCGCCCGCCCGTGGTCACCATCATGGGCCACGTTGATCACGGCAAGACCACGCTACTCGATGCCATCCGTTCCACGAACGTTGCCGAAGGTGAAGCTGGTGGAATTACGCAACATATTGGCGCCTACAAGGTCCGCATCAACGACACAACGTCTCCCGCCTACGGCCGCGAGATCGTGTTCCTCGATACGCCTGGCCACGAAGCATTTACCCGCATGCGCGCGCGTGGCGCGAAGGCCACCGACATCGTCGTGCTGGTCGTCGCTGCCGACGATGGCGTCATGCCGCAGACGCTCGAAGCCATCGATCACGCGCACGCCGCCGAGGTTCCGATCATCGTCGCGGTCAACAAAATCGATAAGCCGGAAGCGATGCCCGACCGCGTGAAAAAACAGCTCGGCGATCGCGGCCTGTTGCCAGAAGAGTGGGGCGGCAAGACCGTGTTCGTTGACGTTTCGGCGAAGAAGAAAACCAATCTCAACCTGCTGATGGAAATGATCTGCCTTACGGCCGACCTGCAGGAACTGAAAGCGGTCCCTGGACGCGCCGCCAACGGCCTCGTCCTCGAAGCCAAGCTCGATCGAGGACGCGGTCCGGTCGGCACCATCCTGGTGCAGAACGGTACGCTGCGCACCGGCGACAACTTCGTCGTTGGCAATGTATTCGGCAAAGTGCGCGCTATGTTCGACGATCGCGGCGCACAACTCAAGGAAGCGCCACCCTCCACGCCTGTCGAGATCCTCGGACTTGAAGGCTTGCCTCAAGCCGGCGATCAGTTTGTAGTCGTCACCGACCGCGAGAAAGCGCGCGACATTTCCGATTACCGCGAACAGAAAGCGCGCGAGGCCGCCCTCGCCAAGAGTTCCCGCGTTTCGCTCGAAGGCCTGGCGGAGCAGTTGAAAACGGCGGGAACGAAAGAACTGAACATCATTCTGAAGGGCGACGTGGGCGGCTCGATCGAAGTGCTCACCGATCTCCTGGCCAAGCTTTCGAACGACAAGGTCCGCCTCAAGGTGCTGCGCGCCGGTGTGGGCGCCATCACCGAAGGCGACGTGCTGCTGGCTTCGGCTTCGAACGCGATCATCATCGGCTTCAATGTGCGTCCGGAACGTAAGGCGCAGGAACTGGCCGAGCAGGACAAGGTCGACATCCGCCTGCACTCGATCATTTACGAGTTGCAGGACGAGATCAAGCGCGCCATGAGCGGCCTGCTCGAGCCGACCTTCAAGGAGACCCACCACGGACGCGCGCAGGTGCTCGAAACCTTCCGTATCCCCAAGGTGGGCACGGTGGCCGGTTGCCGCGTGACCGACGGCTTCATCAAGCGCGACGACGAGGTTCGCCTGCTCCGCGACAACGTGGTCGTATTCAAGGGCAAGGTCGCCTCGCTGCGCCGCTTCAAAGACGATGCTTCCGAAGTCCGCAACGGCATGGAGTGCGGCATCTCGATCGCCAACTATGGCGACGTGAAGGTCGGCGACGTGATCGAAACCTTCGTCACCGAGAAGATCGCCGCCGAAGTCATCGCTTAGATTCATGCTCTTCCAGGGAAGGGGAGTCGCCGCGCGTCTCCCCGAATCTCAGGCGCCTCGCGCACAACCCATCTGCAACCGGCCGTGCTAAAGGCATCGTGATGGTATCGGGGTGTAGACTACGCGAAGCGCCTCCAGTCCTGCTATTATTCGGCACATCCAGCTAGCGAACCAACCTGCACCGGTCCCCAAGCGGATGGGGATGGCTGGAGCGCTTTTTAGAAACCATCCGAGGAGTTGAACTGTGGGCATTGCGCTCCGATCAGACCTGCAACCTCAACCGATTGCCCTGCCGCTGGAGGAAAAAGCGTTGGAGCTTTCGGTAGTAATGCCTTGCCTAAATGAAGCGGAAACTCTGGAGACTTGTATCCGCGAAGCGCAGCGCGCCCTTCGGGACGCGAATATCGTGGGCGAAGTTGTGATCGCCGACAACGGCAGCACTGACGGCTCAATAGAGATCGCCGAGCGGCTGGGCGCTCGCGTGGTGCGTGTGAAGGCACGAGGGTATGGCAATGCCCTTATGGGCGGAATCGCGTCCGCTGCAGGTACGTACATCATGATGGGCGACGCGGACGACAGTTATGACTTTGGCCACATTCCCCGTTTCGTGGAACAGTTGCGGCGAGGCGCGGACCTCGTCATGGGCAACCGCTTCCGGGGAGGCATCCAGAAAGCCGCGATGCCCCCGCTCCACCGCTATTTGGGAAATCCCGCCCTGACTCGTCTGGGACGGCTGTTTTTCCGCAGTCCGGTTGGAGATTTCTACTGTGGCCTGCGCGCTTTCCGCAAAGAGGCGTATGAGCGTATGGCATTGCGAACGACCGGCATGGAGTTCGCCACCGAAATGGTCGTGAAAGCCACGCTCCTCCGCTTGCGAATCGCCGAAGTGCCGACCACGCTCTCGCCGGACGGACGGAGCCGCCCACCTCATCTTCGGACCTGGCGGGATGGCTGGCGCACTCTCCGATTTTTCCTGCTCTACAGTCCGCGCTGGTTGTTTCTGTATCCGGGGATGGCCCTAATGCTGGTGGGGGCTTTGGCGGGACTATGGCTGTTGTGGGCACCGCGCCCCGTGGGCGCTGTTGTCTTCGATGTCCACACCCTGCTGTACACGGCAATCGCAGTACTGTTGGGGTTTCAGGCTATTTCCTTCGCGGTTTTCACGAAGCTGTTCGCCATTTCCGAAGGCTTGCATCCGCCCGACGCGCAACTCGACCGAATGTTTCGCTACGTTACGCTCGAAACCGGTCTTCTGGCAGGGGCGCTGTTGACGATCGCTGGACTGGCAGGTTCCATCTATGCGGTCAGCCTATGGGGGAGCCGGCATTTCGGCTTATTGGACTACTCTCACACCATGCGAGTGGTGATTCCCGCCGCATTGTTGCTTACGTTGGGGGTCCAGACCATTTTCGCGAGCTTCTTCATGAGCGTACTAGGCCTGCGCCGACGATAGACTCGCATTCTTGAGCGAAGGGATGGAATCGGGATCCACTCGAGCGGAGCCACCTCCACCGCAGGAAGTTCCGAGGCCTGTGGGTGGCCGGTTGCATCCGTGGCGGGAGATTCTGCACCGCGGCCGCGACCCGCTACTGGTCTTGGACACAGCTCTCCGCACTCTGACGAAAGGTTGGGACCTGGTTTCGCCTTCCGAATTCTCTGCTCTCTATCGTCAGGTTCGGACGCACACCATGTGCAGCAACGCACGGCTGCGCGGTCTGTATCGTGGCTTACGCCACGTCGTGATTCGTGACATTCCAGGGGATGTGGTTGAGTGTGGATCGGCGCGCGGAGGGAGTGCCGCCTTGATGGCTTTGACCCTGCGCAAACTCGGGACGCACCGGAAAATGTGGCTGTTCGACACCTTCGAGGGGCTTCCTGCCCCGAGTGCCCAGGATCCTGATCGGGACATCGGTGATCTCTTCACCGGGACTTGCGTCGGTACCGTGGAAGAAGTTCGGGACCTGTTCAGGCGATTGGACCTTTCGCATGAAGTAGAATTCGTACAGGGGCTCTTCCAGAACACTCTGCCCCTCACTCCAGTTTCACAAATCGCTTTTCTTCACATTGACGGCGACTGGTACGAAAGCGTCAAAGCCTGCCTGGACCATCTGTATGACCATGTAACGCCTGGAGGCGTTATTCAACTGGACGACTATGGATACTGGAAGGGTGCGCGCAAAGCGGTCGACGAATTCCTTAACGTTCGTGGCGTTCGGGCAGCTCTACATCGCCTGGATTATTCGGGCAGATTCCTGATCAAACCAGATTCAGCAGCGCGATGAAGTGAAGCTTGGCTCCGAACACCCAATCGGCGGCACGCGGATAAAGACCTAGCTTGGTGATCAGGTGCTGAGGCCGCAGCCCAATCTCCTGCCATGTGGCTTGCCATTGCTCCTCGCTCCAGTAGTTGAAAGGCAGGGCTACCCCAAATCTCGCGTTGCCCACCCAGTCCATAAACCGTAGCCTGGTGTATGCTGCGATTCCTTTTCGGTAGTGATCTTTGAGGAGAACGTGCCGCGTCGCCACCCGCCGCGCCTCCCTGAGCAGGGCTGCCGGATCTCCGGTGTGGTGCAACACGTCGGAAAAAAGTACCACATCGAAGGAAGCGTCTGAAAAAGGAAAGTGGCGGCCGTCGAACGTTCCCACCGAGATATGAGTGTGATCGCGGGGAACAACGTCAATGCCACGAACGCTGATGTCGGGTCTCTTGGATTGCAGGATCGCCGAAACTAGTCCGTCGCCGCAACCGACATCGAGAACCTGCACTCCCGCGGGAAGCAGTTTCGCGAACCATTCGGCCAGCACATTTGCGCGCCGGCTTAAAACCAGCTTCTGGTGCGCGCCTCCAATCGTGATTCCTGGCAAGGAGTCAGACTTCCCTAGGCCACAACTCCGGCCTTGATCTCCGCTTCAGCATGCTTAGTCACCACCGGGACGGCCGAAATCGCGGCTAAACTCGCGACCACATAGTACAACGCCAAATACCGATCAAGTGCCAGAGGGAAGATAATGAAGTGCATCGCAGAAAAGACGATGACAATGCCAAAAACCTTCCGCATCGATTGTTTTGTCGATGCAAGGTAGCCGATCATTCCAAAAAAAAGATAGGGGACAAAGTTCCCGTTGATCAGCGCCGCGATTCCTGATCGCAGAGCTCGTTCGTAATCGGCAAGGGAAAAGTGCGCGACGAACTCACCGGGAGCGATAGGAGGCGCAATGAAGCCGCGATAGTAGAGCAACCGCCATCCGTAGTCGCCAGCAAAGTGGTTGATGGTGTACACGGAGGCGACAGCCACTCCTGCCAAGACCGCCGCCTTCCACTTGTCGACCTGCTTTGTTCTGACGCCCAGGTAGGCGAGGACACACAGGACCAGCAATACGTTGTCGGTTCGAACGTAAACGCTGCTGAGCAGGACGGTAAGCCCGGCCGTTAGACTGTTGCGCTCAAAGATGAGGTAGAGCGCCAGACACACCCACAGGGTGGACATGCAATCTGGCTCAGTCATCCGCGACAGGTTCCACACCGGCGGTGTGATCGCAAGCAAAAAGGCCAGGGCGGATGCATACACAGAACCGACGCACCGCTGAGACCAGACAAACAACAAAGCGCCGAGAGCTACATAGGGCAGGACGGCACCCAACACCGTAGCTTTGACTAAGCTCGCCCCACACTTGTGGAAGAGGTGTAGCAATTCGATATACAACGGACGGACTGCGAAACAGGGCAGGAATTCCGCGAAATGACGTGGGTTGCTGGCACGGTCCTGAAGCGACGAGTTCTGTAGATCCGGAGTCCCCTTGTCCAGGCCCAGGAGGTGGTCGCGGGCTTTTTCCGGCAGTCTGGATCGTACCTCACCATACACCGCGGCGTGGATTTCATTTACATTCGAAGTTTCCAGAGCCGCAATATTCTCCATGTATCCGAGCATGTCAATTCCATAATCCGGGTAATGGTATGAGTGCCACGCAACAGCTCCCAACAGGAGGAAGAAGATAAACGGTGCAGCAATACTGAGGAATGGCTTGGCTGAAATCTGCATGCTATCGGAATGATCCTTTCTAGCACAACCGTCGGAAACCCGGAAGTAGCGCCTTGCGTATGCCTCATCGGCCGGGCCCCGCTCCACATCTGCACGTATCCCCGCCCGTTCTCGCACGCCCCTCTCGCAGATCGTCGCTCTCTGGAGACGGAGCACCTCTGCTCCTCCGCGCCACTCGCTCGCGGGCGGGCGCTGTCGTCGAAGATGAAGGAACTGATCCCGCGCGGCAGATGTTCGAGGTGGCGATCCAGGCGGCGTCCGGCGCGAAGATCATCGCGCCCGAGACTGCGGCGGCCATGCGCAGAAACGTGCTGGCGAAATGCCATGGTGGCGATATCACGCGGAAGAGAAGGTTCCTCGAGAAACAAAAGGAAGGCAAGAAGCGGAGGAAACGCATAGGCTGGCCGGACATTCCACAGGAAGCATTCCTGGCGATGCTCAAAGTCGGCGAGGGCAGTTCCTCAGCCGCGCAAGAACCTCTCCCCTGCGCCCGGGCTTTTCTCATATACTTCTGAGCCATGCACAAGTCACAGCCTGCATGGTGCAGGTGTAGGTCTGCCTGGAGCGTATCCTTTGGCTCAAGTTGAAGCCATTGCCAGTCCTCCCGCGGCGGCTTCGGTTGTGGGTTTCCGGCTGGGGTACCGGCCGAGTCTAGACGGACTCCGCGGCGTAGCCGTTCTGGTGGTCATGGCCCACCACGCCTACGTTCCTTTCTTCCACGGTGGCGGTGTTGGCGTCGACATCTTTTTTGTTCTGAGCGGATTTCTGATTACCAGCCTGTTGCTGGAAGAGTGGCAGCGGAGACAGAGCGTCAGCTTGCGGGGTTTCTATCTGCGGCGCGCTCTTCGCCTGCTGCCTGCATTGTTTGTGCTCCTGCTTGCCCTGCAGACGTTCACGCTGCTGAGGATGCACGGGGAGGCATTCTGGGAGATGGAGAAGGCGATCGGTGCGGTCCTGGGTTATTTCGGGAACTGGGTAGCCGCGCTCAACCTCTACGATATGCGCGTGCTCGCGCACACCTGGTCCCTCTCCATCGAGGAACAGTTCTACTTCTTGTGGCCGGTCGCGCTGTTGCTCATGCTGCGGAACCGCTGGAGCCCGAAGCAGATACTAAGCGGGCTGTTCTTAACCGCGGGTGTGATCGCCGTGACCCGCGCGGGGCTGGCTGGGACTCTCTCGGTCGCGCGCATTTACAACGGCAGCGACTTCCGCTTTGACGAACTTCTCACGGGCTGTGCGCTGGCGGTTGCACTGCACGCGGGCATGATCCGCCAGCCGGTCCTTTCTGTTGTGCCGTATCTTGTGCTGCCGGCGATCGCCGTGATCTTCAGACTGATTGCGTTTCCGACATCGTTCGTGCGGCTGGCGGCGATTGGTTGGCCGGCGATCGAAGCCTCCGTCGCGGCGATCGTTCTCTATCTGGTTACCGGCTCGCAAACTGCTCTTCACAAGATTCTCGAAACACGCTGGCTCGTGTGGGTGGGGCGTATCTCTTACGGTCTCTACCTGTGGCACGTTCCCGTTCTGGGGAAAGCCGGTGGCTTCGGTTTGCCGGGGCCTTTGAAAGTTGCGGCTGGATTTGCGCTGACCTTTGCGGCTGCCGGGTTGTCTTACTACCTGATTGAACGCCGCTTTCTGCGGCGGAAGGCACGACTGCAACCGGCGTTTGCTCCGAGCCAGGCGGGGTGATCCGAGAACCGTGTCGCCCCTTTCCTTCGAGCCTGGGTCTTTTGAGCGTTACCACGATCACTCGGCAGCTTGGAACCGACACGATGAATCAGCCATATTCCATCCCGCCTCACCCCACCCTTCATTGACCCCGTTTTCTCCGCATCGTTATACTCAACTCTGAGATGCCCTTATCCGCTGTCATCGTCGACGACGAGCAACCCGCGCGCGACGAGCTCGCCTTTCTGGTCAACAACGTGGCTGACGTCAACGTTGTCGCCCAAGGCAAGAATGGACTGGAAGCGGTGAACCTCATCAAGGAGCATAGTCCTGATCTGGTGTTCCTTGACGTGCAGATGCCCGGCCTTGACGGCTTCGGCGTCATCAAGAAGTTGCTCGACCGCAAGGTTCCCCTGCCGCGGATCGTGTTCGCCACCGCATTCGATCAGTATGCCGTCAAGGCCTTCGAGGTCAATGCGGTCGACTACATCCTCAAGCCCTTCGACAAGAAACGAGTGGCGCAGTCGGTGGAGAAGGCGCGCGCCAAGATCGAAGGCGGCGCCGGATCGGACGAGAAGTTGGACACTCTTGTCCGGATGCTCGAATCGCAAAAGCCGCAGACGGCGAAAGTTCTGATCAAGGCCGCCGGCCGGTTGCTCCTCGCCGACCCGAAAGACATCTGCTATGCCACCATTGATGACGGTGTAATCACCGTGGTGACCAGCGGCGCTGCGGGCCTCGAGGGACAATCCAACTGCCGCACGCTGGAAGAACTCAGCGAAGACCTTACCTCGAACTTGTTCTGGCGCGCCCACCGTTCGTTTCTGGTGAACATCAACCACATCCGTGAAGTTGTCCCCTGGTTCAAGAGCTCGTACCAGTTGCGCATGGACGACAAGAAGCAATCGGAGATCCCCGTCAGCCGCGCTCAGACCCGCCGCCTGCGCGAACTCTTCAATCTTTAGCTGCAAAAAAATGGGCGGCTGCAAACGTGCTGCGCCGCCCCTGGGGGAGGACCCTATGAGGCGATCGCCTGCAGGGCCACGCGGTTCGGGATCACAAGTGTCGAGCCTTCCAGGCGTATCAATTCTCTTCGTTTCAGATCGCTAAGCAGGCGCGTCACTGTCTCTCGGGAGGATCCGATCATCTGTGCGATCTCTTCATGGGTGAAGTCGCTGTCGACGCGCAGGTCTCCGTTTTCAGTTTCCTTGGAGACCCAGGACAGTAACAGTCGGGCCAGTTTCTCCGTGGAACTGCGGGCGAGCAGCAGATCATGCACGTCGCGAAAGGCCACACCGATCTCCTGGCTCAGGAGTCGAGCAGCGGCGAGTGCGGCACCGCTGTGGTTGTGCAGCAGTCGAAGAAAACTCTCACGTTCCACAAATTTGATCTGGCACGGCTCGATCGTCGTCGCTTCCACCGGCGAGGGGCGGCCAGAGACGACGGCGCTTAATCCCAGCACCTGGCGATCCCCTCCCACTTTCAAGATCACGGTCTTTCCGTCCTTGGCCAGCACCGAGAGCTTGACGCGACCGGAGCAGACGACATACACCCCGCGGGGCGGTACCCCTTCGATCAGCAGTGGGACATGGGAGGGATAAAGAGTGAGATTCCCGAGTGCATGAAATTCAGCCAGGAGGTCGGGGGGCATCTGGCAAAAGTCACCTTCGCGTCGCAAAGGACAGCTCAGGCAGCCGTCAGAAAATGTGAAGCGGCGCGGCGCCACAACTGCCTCCTGCTCGCCACGCTTTGGCTGGTGATGTCTTTGCCGGGGGAATGAAGGATGTGCCGAGCCCTATACACGCTGCATTCCTCCTGCCAAGCGGGCAGGACGTTAAGCTGTTGAGTGGTGCACCACAGGGCACGCACCAGCCCTGAGGGATGTCGGCGATCCGGCAGGACTGACTGCGATTGGGCAGGCTCTCAGTCCAGGTACTCTGCTCGTGAAATTCCCAGTTTCTGCATCTTGTATTGCAGGGTGGTCCGTTTGAGCCCAAGTCGGGACGCAGCGCCAGTGGGGCCGGAGAGCACTCCTCGCGTATGCCGTAGGGCTTCTACAATGTGTTCCCGTTCCTTTTCGCGCAGGGTGCTCCCCGCGTTGGTCGTGAGTCGGGCGGCCTCGTATCGCAGTTCCGACAACGGCGGACGCAGCACTCGATCTCCCGATAAGATGACGGAGCGTTCGATGAAGTTTTCCAGTTCGCGAATGTTGCCCGGCCACGTCCATTTCAGCATGGCCTCGATGGCTTCATCGGGAACGATCTCGATGCGCCGATTCAGGCGCGCCGAAAACTTTTCCACAAAATGACGGACCAGGAGGGGAATATCCTCGCGGCGATCGCGCAACGCAGGAAGATGAAGGGGAAAAACGTGGAGTCGGTAGAATAGATCGCTACGAAACTCCTTGTCTTCCACAGCGCGAGCCAGATCACGATTGGTGGCGGCGAGGATGCGGACATCCACGCGAATGGTGCGGGTGGAGCCCAGGCGTTCGAATTCCTGGTCCTGCAGTACACGCAGCAGCTTGGGCTGCAGCTCCAGCGGGACCTCCCCGATCTCGTCAAGGAAGAGAGTGCCTTTGTCGGCCAGTTCCAGCCGGCCGACCTTCTGGCTGATGGCGCCGGTGAAGGCTCCTTTTTCATGGCCGAACAGTTCGCTCTCCAAGAGCCCGGTGGGTATGGCTGCGCAGTTGAGCTTGATGAAGCTGCGGTCTCGCCGTTCGCTCAAGCCGTGAATGACGCGTGCCACTCGTTCTTTGCCGGTGCCAGTTTCACCGGTGATCAGCACGGTGGAGTCGGTGGCGGCGACGATCGCGGACTGATCCAGAACCCGCTTCAGAAGCGGGCTATTGCCCACAATGTCCCCCTCGCGTGATTCATTCCGGAGTTCGTTCTCCAGGTAGCGTTTCTCGTGCGCCACCCGGTCTTTGAGCTGCTTCATTTCCCGATAAATGCCGGCATTGCGCAGTACTATCGCCATCTGGTTCGCCACCTGCTGCAGGTATTTGGCGTCCTCCTGCTGGAAGGCGTCCTTGCGCAGGCTGCCCAGATTCAGTGCTCCTAGGACCTCGCCTGCGGAAATGAGTGGCGCGTTGCATACGGACTGAATCCCTGCCGCCTGCATTGTCTTCGCCAGCGGTGTCGCCATACTCTCCAGGTCCTCAGCGCTCCAGAAGATCATCGTGCGGTTCTTGATCGTGGTTTCCGAGGTGGCTTCCGCGGTCAGGACGCGCCGACACCCTTCTGGATGAACCGACTTCAGGCCCGGGACCCAGTCCGCAGCGTATCGGACCAGATATTTACGATCCTCTTCCAGCAGCGCGACGATGGCATAGTCGCAATTCGTGATCCGGCGCAACTCGGTGAAGATGGTCGGCAACAGATTGTCCATCTCCAGGTTGGAATTCAATTCCTGGCCGATTGCAGCCAGGCTGCGGAGGTGTTCGTCCTTCTCTCCGCTTCGATACCTCCTTTGACTCTGTATCGCCAGCGCCACCATGCGCGCCACATGAGCGAGGAAATCCAGATCGTCGGCGGGCAATACTTCAGGTTGGTTCTTGCCCAGCCCGATCGCGCCAAACCGCTCCGATGCGGTGCTCATCGGAAACATGCTGTAGGAACGCACGCCATGTTTGTGAAGGGCTGAGAGACACACCGCGAAACGGGTTTCCTGTTGCACGTCCGGGATGGTAACCGCCTCCTGCTTCTTCCAAACTCGCCCGCTCACACATTCATCCACCGGGAACGCGTCGAACTCGTCGATCTCCTCGTTCTTCTTCCAGTAGTGCGCGATCATGCAATCCTGGAGCACATCGTGGAGCGAGAAGTTCAGAAAATGGCATCCGGTCAGACTCAAGATGCGGGGAGCAAGATGCTTGAAGAGATCGGGCAGGTTCCCGGCTTGTACGACATGAGTAGCCGTTTCGATTAGAAGCCGATAGCGGCACCGGTCAGAGCCAGGGGAAACGGGATCATGATCGCACCAACCGACGTTTCTTGGGGGCCCTTCCCCGAATGGCTCTTCAGCCATGCGGACACCTCTTTCGGGCAATGCCGGCCAGGCACAGTCTTTCTCAGTGGCTGGGATCGGGGAGCCCCATCACTGTGCCCATCGAACCGTGCAGCTCTGACCTGGAGCAATCGGCGCCGCAGCCTCGGAAGGTCTCTCTTTCCTCAAGCGAGAACCGGTTGTCGGCTGGCGACTTGATTATCCAGACAATGCCTCTCTGGTAACCGCACATCCTTGCTCGACCTGAGCCGGCAGTCAAGAACTTTTGCTGCGAATGTGGATGGTTTTCCCACTTTGTTCGGTTTATGGAATGAGCGTTTATTGCGCTGAAGACCCGTCCTCTCCATCTCGCACCTTAGTCGAGTCCCATCCGTGCCCCAGATAACTCCCCGGATTCCCGGGGTCCGATCGCCTTATTGGAAAACCCCAAGCAAAGCCCCACTACCTAAGACTGGAGAGGACTCCAGAGCAAGAGGACTAAAACGACAATGCTGGGTTTTGAGTACCGAAAGATTGTGCTCGCTCGGCAGCCATCACTTTCTCCTCAGCCCTTTGTCTTGCCAGTGAATTCCTCAAGCCTTCGACCTTCGTGACATCAATCCAGGAGCCTACAACGGATTTACAAAAGGCGAACAGACCTCCATCTGTTGAGGATATTTGCAGCCCCCTTGGACCTGATTCCGCTCCACCGATCAAGTTAGAAGCCCTGCCCGTGCAGCAGCCTTGGCAAGAAGAAATTCCACAACTCGAACAAGAGTGCCTGCTGCCCGCCCAAAGGTGGATAGAAACGTGCAGCACACTTTGTTACATTTGTGGAAACACTCAACAGAGGGGCAACTACTTGGAGCTCACCGGCGGAAGCAGACTGCGCGCGTTAAGGGAGTCGCTCGGCTGCACGATGCGAGACGTCGAGAGCGCCAGCCTGCAGATTTCGCAGCGGCTGGGGAGCGACGAATACACCATTCCTCCCAGTCGCTTATCGGATATCGAAACCAAGGGAGTCGTTCCCAGCATCTTCCGGCTGTACTCGATGGCTGCGATCTACCGCCGCGACTATCGTGAGCTGCTTGCCTGGTTTGGCGTGGATCTGAACGAGATACTTCCCGATGCCGCACTCTCGCACCCTCGCAACTCGCATTTTTCCAATGTAGCCGAGAACATTAGCCAGGCGTCGATCCCGGTGCGTATGGATCCTGCATTCAACTTCCAGAAGACCGCCAATCTTGGTCGCATGATCGAAAGGTGGGGCATCGTGCCGTTGTCTCACTTGTCGACATTTGGTGCGGTTGACCGCTACTCGTACGGCTATATCGGGTCAGAGGATTTCACGATGTACCCGCTTTTGCCTCCCGGGAGTTTCGTTCAAGTCGACGAGAGCAAATGCAAGCCACAAGAAGGCACATGGCGTTCGGAGTGGGAGCGCCCCATCTATTTCGTAGAGACGCGCGATGGCCACGTCTGCTGCTGGTGTCACGTGCAGGGAGACAGCATTGTCCTTCAGTCCCATCCATTGTCGGCTGTGCCTGTCCGGATTCTCCGCCATCCCCAGGAGGCTGAGATCATTGGTCAGGTGGTCGCGGTGGCGATCCGTCTGGCTGATTGGCGCGTGCCTGGTTCTCGGCCAGAGCCGACAACGCGTGTAGAACTGCCATAAAGTGCTTTTCGGCCCCTGCTGGGGAACCCATGGGCAGCGCGTTGCGCGCCTTCGCTTCCAGCCAAGACAGGAACTCCAGCGCAGTCACCGCGTGTCTCGCTGCAGCACGGTTCAAGTCCTCCATCAACTCGCGCAGGGGCGTTCGAAGAACCCGCGTCAGTATCGTCACGTGCGCGCCGCGCATCGCGCGGCGCGCGGTTTCCGCGCCATGCACTCGACTCATTCCCCAATGCGAGTAGTTCCCGTGGCCGTCGTGCACCTCAGCAAGATAGCGTAACTTGCCCAGGAGTTCCGGGACTGCGCCCAGCGTGCAATCGTCGAAATCTTCGAAAGCTGATTTCAGCGCCACAGACAACAGTCTCCACGACCAGACACTAACGCCAGATCATATCCAGCAAAGTTTACTGTTTCCGGAAACGTCATTATCCCGGCGTGTTGGTTCGATCCCGCAGCACGGAGCGCAAAGTACCCCCCTGAAACTTCTTGTTTCACAGGAGCAATATCATGAGGAAGATTCTATTTGTGCTTGCTACCGTGCTGTTACTAACCACCGTCACCGTCTCGAGTTTTGCGGATGGAGATCCCATCCCCCACAAGAGCCCAGTGCCGCAGTGCACGTCAATCATCTGTACCCAGCCTGCCTAGATCCACGGGGCGCGATGCTGATTGCAATTGGGTGGAATCCGAACTATATTGCCCGCAGTGGCACAGTGGCATAAGTTCGTTTTGTACTACCTGTGGATCGCGCCCCACGTCCTACTTGCGGCTGTGCCTGTCCTGATGTTTGCTAGGCGCCTGCACAAGAACTTTCCCGTCTTTTTCGTGTACGCGATCTACGAGACCTTCGGCTTCGCGCTCCGCTTCTTCGCCTATGTTAGCAGCCCCGCGCCCAAAACCCTGTACCGTCAGGTCTTTATTGCGACGCTGGTCGGCAGCATTGCACTTCGATTTGGGGTCATCCAAGAACTCTTTCAGGCAATCTTTCGCGACTATCCGCGACTTGAGATGCTTGCGGTGGCTTCGCGGCGTTGGCTCACCGGTGTTCTGGTATTGGCAGGGGTTTGGTCTGCTCTCTACTTTGCCGGACCTCGACCGGATGACTTGATGAGCGGTATTGCCCTGTTCGATCGGAGTGTGGCCATTATTCAGGTCGGATTGCTCTTTTTCCTCTTTCTCTTCTCACGTTGGTTTGGCCTCTCGTGGCGTAGCCATGTATTTGGAATCGCGCTTGGATTCGCGATCTTTGCCACTACCGAACTTGCAGCCTGGGCGATACGCTTGGCTGATCTGTCTGAGTCCGCAAAGAACTGGCTCGATCTGCTCCCGACCGGAAGCTATCACGTGTCCGTGTTGCTCTGGCTTGGCTACCTCCTCGCGGCGGAGAAGCCGTTGCCGGCAATGCCCAGCGCCGCACCTGACCTCGATCAATGGCGCGGAGAACTGGAGCGTTATCCGCAATGAGCGCCACAATCGCGTTCGTTTCAATCGCCGTTGTCTTCTTGTTCGTGTTCGTACTGCTTGCCGTCCGGCGCACTCGGGGCTTGCCTGACTTCGACGCGACCATGAACGCGATCCGGTCCCTCGACATCGAAGCCTTCCGAAATCTTGTGGACCCCAACGAAGAAGCCTTCTTGCGGACGAGTCTGCCTCCACAGAAGTTCAGGACGATTCATCGCGAACGGTCACGCGCCGCGCTGGCTTACGTGAAGGAGTTGTCACAGGCCAGTTTGCAGTTCGCGCGCATTGGCGATGCCGCCCAGCGAAACCCCGATCCGGTCGTCGCCGCGTGGGGAAAACAGGTGGCCAACAGCGCGATTTTCCTCCGCTTGCGTGCCCTGAGCACCAGTGTCCAGTTGACTCTGTCGGACACTTTTCCAGGCTTGCCCTTGCGTTCGTGGCATCCCCTGCTTGAACAGTATGATCGCGCGACTCGCCTGCTTCTCGCCCAGGATGCGTTCCAGCGCGCTCAAGGTCCATCCTGAAGCGAAATCCTCGCCTGAAGGGTTCCCCTCAGACCGCGAAGCCGGGCGAATTCGAATCCATCGGGAAGTGTATATTGCCGCAAGATTGTGTGCTGCCGGCTGACGCGTCGGGCCAGTCCTGGATCGCTGCACGCAGTCAGAATTATTCCACCAATCCCCATGTTTTGAATAGGATGCCTCTTGAACCGCCGTATCCCGAATCGCGTTCTCTGATCGCCGCCATAAGCAAAACGTGAGCTGAGGCCGCCCGAGGCTGACGTATAATGACCTTGTTCATGAAGGCTTATGTATACGTTTCGTTGAAGAAGAGCGTGCTCGATCCCCAGGGCAAGACGATTCAAGGTGCTCTTAACAAGATGGGCTATAAGGGGCTCTCGGACGTCCGTCAGGGCAAGTACTTTGAGATCACCCTCAATGGCGGCCTTTCCAAAAGTGAGGCCCAGAGCGAGGTGGAGCGGATCGCACGCGAGGTCCTCACCAATCCTGTCATTGAAGAGTTTCGATTCTCCCTCGAAGAGTAGGTAGGCGAGTCCCTCAAAGGCCCCGATAACTCGTGGCCGCAAATTCACGGTCCCCCCGCCGAGTGCATCAAAGGAGCTTTCGAATCATGTGCGGCATTGTCGGATATGTGGGGAAGAAACAGGTTGTTCCGGTCATCATCGAGGGTCTCAAGCGGCTCGAGTATCGTGGTTACGACTCCGCCGGCATCGCTGTCGCCGGCAACGGTGAGGGTCTTCAGATTCGCCGCGCAGAAGGCAAGCTCCGCAACCTCGAGGAAGCGATCCGAAACAAACCACTCGATGGCACCTACGGCATCGGCCACACCCGCTGGGCTACCCACGGCCGCCCCACCGAAGAGAACGCCCATCCCCACCGTGACTGCAGCGGGCATATCGTCGTCGTCCACAACGGCATTGTCGAGAATTATCTCTCGCTCAAGAAGAAGCTGATCGAAGAAGGCCACAAGTTCACGACCGAAACCGACACCGAAATCATTGCCCACCTGATCGAGCGGTATTACCCGAAGACGGGCAACGGCCATAAGCCCTCGCTCGAGGAGTCCGTGCGTAAGGCTGTGAAGGAACTGACCGGCGTGTTCGCTCTCGTCGTGATCTGCACCGACGAGCCCAACAAGATCGTCGCCGCCCGCAATGGTCCTCCCGCCGTCATTGGATTGGGCAAAGATGAATACTTCGTGGCCTCGGACGTTCCCGCGCTCCTCGACCACACGCGCGATCTCTTCTTCCTGAACGATGGCGACCTCGCTGTCATCACCCAGCAAGGTGTCCAAGTTACCGATTTCGACGCGCATCCCGTCGAGCGCAAAGCCCAGCGCATCACCTGGGACCCGATCATGGCGGAAAAGGGTGGATTCAAGCATTTCATGCTCAAGGAAATCTATGAGCAGCCGCGCACCATTCGCGACACCACCCTGGGAAGGGTCTCGCAAGATACGGGCCAGGTCTTCCTCGACGAAATGCAGGTCACCCAAGCAGAATTCAAGACGCTGAAGAAGATCAACATCGCCGCTTGCGGCACCAGTTGGCACGCCGGACTCGCCGGCAAGTTCATGATCGAAACGCTCGCCCGCGTGCCGGTCGAAGTCGACTACGGCAGCGAATGGCGCTACCGCGATCCCATCATCTATCCCGACACGATTACCATGCTGATCTCGCAATCCGGCGAGACCGCCGACACGATTGCTGCCCAGCGCGAGGCCAAGGCTAAAGGCTCCAAGACGCTCGCCATCTGCAATGTCGTCGGCTCGATGATCACCCGTGAAGCTGCGGGCACCATCTTTACCCACGCCGGGCCGGAAATCGGCGTCGCCTCCACCAAGGCATTCACCGGCCAGCTCACCGCCCTTTATCTTTTTTCTCTCTACCTGGCACAGGTGCGCGGCGCGATTAAGCTGGAACAGGCACGTTCGCTGGTGCAGGAACTCACCCATATTCCCGGCAAGCTCGAGCAGATTCTCACTCACGACGAAGCCTGCAGCGAACTGGCTAAGACCTACGTCCGCGCACAAGACTTCCTGTATCTGGGCCGCGGCATCCACTACCCCATCGCCCTCGAAGGCGCATTAAAGATGAAGGAAATCTCTTATATTCACGCCGAGGGCTATCCGGCGGGCGAGATGAAGCACGGCCCCAACGCCCTCATCGACGAGAATCTCCCCGTAGTGATCATCGCCACCCGGGACGTGAACAGTCCGCAGTCGATGATCCGATATGAAAAGACCATCTCCAACCTGCAGGAAGTGAAAGCACGCTCCGGTATCGTGATCGCGCTGGCTACCGAAGGCGACGAAGAAATCGCGTCCAACGCCGACCACGTCCTCTACATTCCGCCCGCGCCGGAGGAACTGTCAGCGATCCTGGAAATCGTCCCCCTGCAATTGCTCGCGTACCACATCGCTGTCCGCCGCGGTTGCGACGTAGATCAGCCCCGGAACTTAGCCAAGTCGGTCACCGTGGAGTAGTAGACCCGCGTTATGCAGTTCGTAACCGTTGGGGTGGGACAAGTTTCTCGAGGATTGCAGAAGCGGGCCTGGTCTATTGTTTGTTCCGCTTCGACCGGAGTGCGTGCCGCTGCATCGCCACGTCAACGGTCGATTCCAACTCGCGCGCGTGAAACGGCTTCAGGATGTAGCCGTCGTGCTCCGACCCCTTGGCTTGTTCCACAGTGAGGCGGTCGGAGTACGCCGTTACGTAGACAATCGGCACGTCCACCTGCCGGCGGATTTCCTTCGCGGCTTGTACTCCGTCCTTGTGGCCCTTCAACCGTATATCCATCAAAACCAGGTCAGGACGGTCTCGCGTGGCAATTTCAATGCCTTCTTCGGCAGTGTCGACCGCGGCGATGACGGAAAAACCGAGACGACCCAGCCGCTCGGTCAGTTCTTCGGCAATTAGAGATTCGTCTTCTACGATCAGAGCGCGCGGCTCAGAAGAAGTGAAGTCAGCGTTCATGAGGATCCACCGCAAACGTCAAACAGGCTGAAGTTCCGCGATCGACTTTGACCAACTCAAACGATCCGCCGATCTGGCGGGTCAGGGACCGTACCAACCTCAACCCCAGCGATTTGCCTTTGACATCCAAGTCAGCGGGAATACCGACTCCGTTGTCTTCCACGCAGAGGCGGTAGTTGCCCTTATCCCCGAGGTGCAACGTCACTTGGATCTTGCCGCCAGCACCATTCGGGAAAGCATGCTTCAGCGCATTCGAAATCAGCTCGTTCAGGATCAAGCCGCACAGAACGGCTAGATCGACGCTCATTATCACTCGATCCAGTTTTGTCTTCAACTGCACTGAAACCCCAGGACTTCCATGGGATGAAAGTATGTCTTCCGCGAGCGCTCGCGCATATTCGGCGAAGTCGATGCCGGCCAGACTTTCCGAGCCGTACAGAGATTCGTGGACCAAAGCCATCGAGTGCACTCGACGCTCCATATCTCGAAAGATCCGCCCGGCCTCCTCGTCTTTAGTATGAGTCGACTGAAGGTAGAAGAGGCTGCAGATTACCGCCATGTTGTTCTTTACCCGATGATGAACTTCCCGCAGCAAGGCATCTTTTCGGGCCTCGCTGGCACGCAACTCAGCCGTCACACGTTGCGACGTCTTCGCCTGTTGCACGAGCGCGAGGGTTTGCGGAACGGTGAAGGGAAGCACAACAGCGGTGGTGACCGAGGCGAGTGCAGTAAGGATTTTCACGGCAGCCGAGACAACGTACACTGGCACCCACACGGTGACCACTTCCATCAAGTGGGTGCAGCCACATGCGAGGATGAATAGCCCAAATGCCATTAAAAGGCCCTGAAATGGAAGGTCGTGCCAGCCCTTATAAACCAAGTAGCCTAACGTGATCGAAATCGCGAAATATGCAACCCCAATCAGTGAATCAGCGGCTACGTGGGTCCATACCACAGCCGGATTCCTCAGGTAGCAATAGAGATGAGGCAGGAAATCGGTCGAGAGCAACCGTTCCGATAGCCGCGGCCAGAGAATCAAGGAACCAATGGCCAGCGTGGACGCAATCCCAAGGGCATAAAGCTGGAGCTTCGCAGAACGGAACGGCTCCAGAATCCGCGGAGTCAGGCTGGGTGATGACATAGGACCTCCGTTCGAGGAAGTCGGCTAAACAGAGTCTTTGTTTCGAAGGCTGGTTTCAAAACCGCTTTCAGCTGGGTACCCGAGGACCTTGCGGTTTTCAAGACCCGGGAACGACCGGCCGTGATCCAGTCGCCGCCGTCCATCTTACTCTCGGGCGCAACTGGTCCAAGGCCCGCGGCGGAGGGCTCACGGCAATGGGGAAGGGTGCGACGCGGCGAATCGAGAGTAATATAATTGCTTGACACATGCAAATATATACGGTAGAGTGCTTTCATGGCATCCAGCACCGCGGCCAAAGCCGATGTCCAGGAGTGGTGGGACGAGTTGGAGCGCCTCGCCCGCATCCTCGGCCAAGTCGGCCCCGATGAAGTCTGCTGCGGCGGACTGTCCCAGCGCCAGTGCTCGATTCTGCGCACGCTCGTGGCGCGTGAAGGCGCTCGTATCTCGGACCTTGCCGCCAGTTCCGGCATCACTCCCAGCGCCATGACCCGCGTGCTGGAAAAGCTCGAGGCTCGCAAGCTGGTCGAGCGCGTCCGCGGCGCTCACAAAGATGGCCGCGCCGCTAGCGTGAAGATCACGGCAGCGGGAAGGAAAGTTCGTCAGGAGCTTGACCAACTCATGCGCGAACGCACGCGCACCATCGTCCAGGCAATTCCAGCAATCCGCCGCAAGGAAGTTCTCTCGGCACTGCAACTGCTGAACGATGTCATCGCTTCGGCTGGATGCTGCGCACTCAATGAACCGGTCGGAGAACTTGTGACGATCACGTAATCTCGCAATCGATAAAATCCGCGAATCGCGCAGGAGGACTCATGAAGCCCGAAACCATCACCAACGCCGTCGAAGAACACTATGCCGCGGTAGCCCGCGGCGAAGCTTCCGCCTGCGGGGCCCCCACAGAAGAAGTAGCCCGTGCCATCGGCTACAGCGACGAAGAACTGGCCATCGCCGGCGACGCCAATCTCGGCCTCGGTTGCGGCAATCCGCTGGCTCTGACGGAGATCAAACCCGGCATGACCGTGCTCGACCTCGGCTCCGGCGCAGGTTTCGACGCCTTCCTCGCCTGGAACCGCGTCGGCTCCACTGGCCGCGTCATCGGCGTCGACATGACGGACGACATGCTCTCCCTGGCCCGCACCAACGCGGACAAGCGTGGCGCGACCAATGTCGAGTTCCGAAAAGGAAAGATCGAACAGCTTCCCGTCGAAACAGGCACGGTCGACTACGTCATCAGCAACTGCGTGATCAACCTCTCCTCCGACAAGCCTGCTGTCTTCCGCGAGATTGCGCGCGTGCTGAAACCCGGCGGCCATTTTGCCGTGAGCGACATTGTCCTGCTCAAGCCCCTCCCGCAAGAACTGGCTAGCGATATTAGTGCGTTTGTTGGCTGCATTGCTGGCGCCAGCCTGCTGACGGACTACCTCAGCATCGCGGCCGCTGCCGGACTGCGTGACCTGACTGTCCCGCGAATTGCCTTAGGTCGCGATCTGGTGAAGTTGCTAGCGCCCGAGGGCTTCGCCAACAAGAAAGCTTCCTGCTGCGGCTCGACGGTCTCCGTGACTTCGCTAAAGAATCCCGACGACCTGGTGCAACAGGCGGCAGATGCCCTGGCTTCGATCAAACTTCACGGGCGGAAGTGATTCAGAGTGGCGCCAGCGACTGTCGACCGTCGCAGGCTATAATCTCGCTTCGAAGATCCACTCAGCATCCTCAGGAGACTGCCCCTTGTACGTCCCCGACTCCAAGCGCTACGACGCGATGCATTACCGCCGTTCCGGCAAGAGCGGCATCCTTCTTCCCGCTATCTCGCTCGGCCTGTGGCATAACTTCGGCGGCGTCGACAACTTCGAAAACTCGCGCGCCATGCTGCGCCGAGCTTTCGATCTCGGCATCACGCACTTCGACCTGGCCAACAACTACGGCCCGCCCTACGGATCAGCCGAAGAAAACTTTGGCCATATCTTCCGCAAGGATTTCCTTCCTTTCCGTGACGAGCTCATCATCTCCACGAAGGCTGGATGGGACATGTGGCCCGGTCCCTACGGAAATTTTGGATCGCGAAAATACATGCTGGCGAGTCTCGACCAGAGCCTGAAACGCATGGGGCTCGAATACGTCGACATCTTCTATCACCATCGCCCCGATCCGTACACGCCGATGGAAGAATCGCTGGGCGCGCTCGACACCGCAGTCCGTTCTGGAAAGGCGCTCTACGCGGGCATTTCCGCCTACGACGCCCGGCAGACCGCCGAGGCGATCAAGATCATGCGCTCGCTGGGGACTCCCTGTCTGATCCACCAGCCGAAGTACTCCATGCTCGTGCGCGATCCTGAACAGGGGTTACTCGACGTGCTGGGGAAGGAGGGCGTCGGTTGTATAGTCTTCAGTCCGCTCGCACAAGGGTTACTCTCCGACCGCTATCTGCAGGGCATACCCAGCGACTCGCGGGCCGCGCGCGACTTCTTCCTGAAGAAAAAGGATATCGAGGAGCGCAAGGTGGCCATGCTTCGCGAGTTGAACTCCCTCGCCCAACAGCGCGGACAATCGCTTGCCGAGATGGCCGTGTCCTGGGTGCTGCGCGATCAGCGCGTCACCAGCGCTCTGGTCGGAACCAGCAAGGTCTCGCAGGTCGACGACAATGTCGCCGCGTTGAAGAATCTCGCATTTTCGGCCGACGAATTACGCCGGATCGATGGGATTCTCGCAGGCAAGCAGTCTGCCGCCTGATCTCAACCCGCTTTCTTCAGTAAGGCCGTCTGCGTGCGCCGAATTGCCGGCCGATCGACAATCGCAAGTCCGGCCTCGGTCGCGGCACGCAGTTCTTCCTCGAACTTCTCCTTCTTCACGTGCCCGGGGGGTTCCGCCAGTAGAAGAGCGGCGCCGGGCTTCATGGCTTCAGCCGCCTCGGCGAAGAAACGGCTCGCGCTCGGCATCTCATGCACCATGAAAAAGGCCAGCGTAAAGTCCACCTGCCCACGAAGATCGTTGAGGCCCATCGACTCAGCCGTCGCCACGCGTGCATCCGTACGATCCAGCAACCCGGCTTTCGCCATGCGCCGTTTCAGCGTGCGGATCATGCGAGGCGCGACATCGACAGCCACGACTTTTCCGTTTGGCCCCACTTGCCGCGCCAGGTCCACCGTGAAGAAACCCATACCCGGCCCCGGTTCGAGTACCGTCATTCCCTGGCGGACGTAGGGCGCGGTAATCGCCGCAGGGCTGTGGAACCACCGGCGTATCGGACTGATCAGGATATAGCCGACCCACCATGGACAGATATGTTCGGCCATCCGCTTATCTCCTGGGTTTGGAGCGGCGAGACGGTAGTTCAGAGCGTCTTCGTAGAAGAGATCATCATCTATATGTTCAATGGCGCAATTCCAAACCTTGACCGCTCGGCTCTGCCGCTCCACCGTCCTCTCAGACTATACCAAGCACCTGGAGTTCGAAGTGAACGGAGTAACTCGCTTCGGATTCGTGCCTGGACAATGGCTTTCCCTGAAGGCTTCGACGGCCGAGGGCGAGGAGATCACTCGTGCCTACTCCATTGCGTCGCCTCCCACCGAGAACGGCCGCTTCGCTTTTTGCCTGAATCGCGTGCAGGACGGGTTCATGTCGAACTACCTTTGCGATCTCCGCGAAGGCGGCGAGATCAGCTTCCAGGGCCCATTCGGCAGCTTCATCCTGCGTCCGCCTATGCGGGACACGATCTTCATCGCGACCGGAACCGGCATCGCCCCATTCCGCTCCATGTTGCACTGGCTTTTGGCGGATCACTCGCGCCATCAAGGGCGCGATGTGTGGCTTTTGTTTGGTTCGCGTTATGAGCAGGATATCTACTATCGCGGAGAGTTCGAGCAGTTGTCGATTCAACACTCTAACTTTCATTTCCTGCCCACGCTGAGCCGCGGCAGTCCGGAATGGCTCGGTCTGCGGGGCCACGTACAGGAACATGTGCGCCACATCGCGGCCGGGCACACCGAGATGCACGCCTACATTTGCGGACTCGATAAGATGGTCACCGCGAACCGTGAACTCTTGAAGTCATTAGGTTGGGACCGGAAGCAAATCCTGTACGAAAAGTACGACTAGGCGGCTCTCACCTGAAACATGACGACCCACGGGGAAGGAGACGATGCGCGCCATGACGAGCGCACGACGAGAGAGCATAATCCGGTGCAGCTGGGCGCGAAACGAACTCGCGATTGCCTATCACGATCAGGAGTGGGGCGTGCCGCAGCACAACGACCGCGTGCTCTTCGAGTTTGTGATCCTGGAGGGCGCGCAGGCGGGGCTCAGCTGGGACACGATCCTGCAGAAGCGTGAGAACTATCGTGCCGCCTTCAGCGGCTTCGATCCAAACCAGATCGCCCGCTACGACCGCCGCAAGCTGCAAGGCCTGATGCGGGACGCCGGGATCGTCCGCAATCGATTAAAGATCGCCTCCGCGGTGCTGAACGCCAAGGCGTTCCTGGCCGTGCAAAAGGAGTTCGGATCATTCGACCGTTACGTCTGGCAATTCGTCGGTGGCAAGCCGCTGGTGAACCGATGGAAGACGGGACAGCGTGTCTCAGCCAGCACAGCGGAGTCCGACACGATGAGCAAAGACCTGAAGAAGCGTGGATTCAATTTCGTTGGTTCGACGATCTGCTATGCCTTCATGCAGGCCATAGGCATGGTGAACGACCACGCTGTGGAGTGTTTTCGCTATCGCGAGGTCGGCGGATAGCGGGCAAGGTAATGTCCGAGACAGAAACAGCCGAACCGTCCACCGCGACGATCCGTATTTGGGTATAATGTTGGGCAACTCGGGGAGCGGAACACAAACTGCGCCCCGCTGCTTTTCCCTCCCAAACTTTTTCAGGAGATACCCATGACTTCCAGCAAGATTCTGTATGCCAACTATGTTCTCCCCCTTCTGATGGTCCTGATGGCCGTTCCCGCAATGGCCAGAGTTCCGGTGCGTCCGACTTCAGACAACGGCGCCGGTTCGGCGGTTGACGTATGGATGCTGCTCGGCAAGAGCGTGGTCATCAACTTGTCCGCAAACGGAAAGTCGGTGAAGGCGACGCGCGAGATTGTGTGCGTAAATCCTGGAACACGCCAGAACGGCGCCTGCGTCAATGAAGATGGCAGCGGAGACTATTTGTACATCTTCCAAATCCAATCCACTTCCACCAACGTGTCGGTGAACATCGGGAAACTGGTAGGGTTCGTGAAGAAGGACGGTGATTCCACCTTGGGCACCTATGGCGTAAATATCTGTGATGACTCGCTCAACGACCAGGAGCTTTGCACCGAGGATCCAAACGATCCGGACTTCTCGAAAATATCGGCCATCACGTTCAAGGTGAATTCTAAGAACAATTCCAGTGTGAGTTTTGTGGTGCCCTCATTTCCCAGCTTCCCAGCGGGGAGCACGCCGCAGGAAGGCCAGGGCCTGACGTTCTACATTCGCACTCACCAGAATGCCGCGTTTCCGATTTCCTATCCAAGCCTTGGGATCAAATAGCACGAGAGGAGAGGGTTTCTCACGAGTGTGCTTCGGCGGACGGGAGCTTCAGTGATTTATCGTTCGAGAGCTCCTGGGCCCGCCGGTAGAGCAGTTTGAATCCCAATTTTTCCGACTGGTCTTTCAAGGTCTGAAGTTCGCGGTCCGCGCTCGAAAGGTTTCCGGCAGCTGCCTGCACGTCCGCGAGCGCGAGCGTGGCCTGCATGTAGCCGAAAGCGTAGTCCAGTGCCTTGCTGCGCTCTGTCACTCGGGTGAGCAACCGCACAGCTTCGCCGTGTCTTTTCTGCGCCGCCAGTAGTTGCGCACTGGCAATCTCGGTGGCCGTTATGGTCGTCCGGTCCTTGGCGCCCAGTTTCCGCGCTGCGTCCAGTTCCGTTTGACCCTGATCAATCTTCTTCTGCAATAACGAAATTCGAGCCAGCAGATTCCGCGCCACGGTTTCCTGCTCGACATCCTGCACTTCGTGCAGTTGGCGAGCTGCCTGGTCGGCGGTCTGCAACGCCTGTTCCAGATTGCCTTGCTCCATCGCCAGGCCTGCGAGAGACAATCGGCTGGCCGCGATGGTGGATGGCTCACCGAGTCGCTGACGAATGTCCAGCGATTCGGTGTAGCTCTTTGCCGCGGCGGCAAGCTCATCTTTGGCCATTTGAGCGTCGCCCTGCACGGCGAGCGCATAAGCTATATCAGCGCGTAGTCCCAGCGAGCGCGAGATGGCAAGCGCTTCGCTCGAGTGGAGTTCGGCCTGGCGCAATTCGCCCAGGTTGAGGCAAACCGCCGCCAGGTTGATCAGCGATTCGGCTTTGTCCTGCTGATCGCCAATCCCCTGCGCGACCTCGATCGCGGACTGCAATGCGTTCTGAGCCTTACGGAACTCTGCCAGCATCGAGAGATTTCCAGCGATGTTGATCTGCGCCCGGATCTGGTCGGGTTTGTCGTCGATCTCGGTAGCGACAGCGAGCGCCTGCTGATATTTGGCGGTAGCCTCCTCAAGTTTGCCCTGCCCCGCAAGCAGGTTGCCGATGTTGTTCAGCGCGCCGGCAATGTCCAGCCGCGCCCCGATTGCCTGCACTAGAGCGAGCGCCTTTTCGTACATCTGCTCGGCAGAGTCCAGGTCGCCCTTGTCGCTGAGAACGGCGCCCACGCACGTCAAGCTGCGCGCCTCGCCGCGCGAGTCGCGATTTGCAGCAAACGTAGCTTGCGCCTTGGTGCCCGCGTCATAGGCCTCGTCGAGGTTGCCGAGATTCCGGTCGGCCCAGCATTGTTGTTGCAGGGCTTGCGCCCGCTCGAAGGAAAATCCGCGCTTGGACGCATCGTCCACCGCTCGCGCATTCGCTTCGCGAGCGTGGCGGAAGTCGGACAAGGAAGCAGAGGCACGTCCTTCTGCCAGGTCAATTCGCGGATCGTCAACTCCAGGCTGGCGCATCTTGCCAATCGTGACCAACGCGTCCTGCCCTCTGCCCCCCGCGATCTGCGCATCGACGAGACTGAGGCCATAGTCGACTCTGTCGGGAAAGAAGGTAGAGAGCGTGCGGAACACGTCGATTGCCTTGTCCCATTTCTTGTCGGCGACGTGGTAGGCGCCCTCGATCGCGAGGCGGTCCTCCCGTGCCAGATGGTTCGAGAGCTCAAACGCCGTTTTCGCCTGCTCGGTAGCGCGCGCGTCATAACCAAGCTGCGACCAGGCCGAGGCAAGAGCCGCATGCGCCAAAGCATCGTTGGGGTCGGCGTTGATCGCAGCTTCAAATTTCTCGCGCGCTCCGTCAGCATCAAACTGCCGCAGTCGCGTCAGTCCCTCGGCATACAACTTGGCTGCAGCCAGATTGGCGGGCTGAGACGCGCGCACATTGGCCTGCTGCGTGGTCGTCAGTTCGCCGATCCCGCAATGGGCGCGCAGGGCCGCCCCGGCGCGAGTCACCAAGGCGAAGATATGATCCTCGGAGTCACTCTCCGAGAAAGTGGCTGTTGTTCCATCAGTTGCGTTGTGCAGCCGCATGTCGACGCGCACCTGTCCATTGATATCAAGATACGATCCGGCTACCACCCAATCGCTGCCCAGCCGAGACTTGATCTGCTCCAGCGTGCCTTGGCTGAGGCTGTCGCTCTCGGAAAGGTTCAGATCGATCTTGGCGCGGTTTACGTCCTCTCCCGAAACTGCGCGCAGCTCCTCGCCGGCGGCCAGTTCGGTGGTCAACATTTCGGAGAGAGCAGTCGATATCCAGGCTTGACTCGTATCGCCCTTGAGATTCTTGAAACCGAGAACTGCCACCGCACGACGAGTCCTACTGGCCGGATGCCCCGCCCGAGCAAAGTGAACCGTGAGCGCCACCGCAGCGATCAGGATAATGGCTGCAGCGCCGATGGCCAGCCGGGAAGCAGGTACACCCAACCAGCGCGCGCCGAACAGGGAACCGGGGGCAGGCGGCGCGGCTAAGTCCTGGAGCAACTCTTCGGCCGAGGCATACCGCTGGGACGGCTCTTTCTCAAGACACTTCTGAATGATTCTTTCGAGCCCCGGCGGAACATCGGGTCGAATGGGGCGGACCGCCACAGGTGCCTGGTGAATGATGTTGGCCGCTGTCTCAGTAGGCGTGTTGCCGTCAAAAGGCCGTTTTCCGCAGACCAACTCGTACAGCACCGCGCCCATGCCCCAGATGTCCGTGCGCTCGTCGCCCGGCTGGCCGCGGAGCTGCTCCGGCGACATGTAAGGAATGGTGCCGCTGGTGTCATGAGTCTGCGTGACCGTGACGGTGTCGCCCGAGGTGCTGGCGCGAGGCGCCGGTCGGGCGAGACCGAAATCCAGCACCTTAGCCCGGCCTTCAGAAGTGAGACGGATATTGCCCGGCTTCAAGTCGCGATGAATCACTCCGGCCTTGTGAGCGGCAGCCATGGCCTGCGCGATTTGCTGCGCCAACGCCATCACGTCCGGGATGGGAAGCGGGCCGGCGAGTAAGTGGTCGGAGAGACTCTTTCCAGAGATGAACTCCATTACCAGGAAATCGGTCTGATCTTCCTGTCCTACTGAGTACAAAGTGGCGATATTCGGGTGATTGATGCGGGCGAGCGCCAGCGCCTCTTGCTTGAAGCGCTTGCGCGCTTCGGGGTCTTCCAGCATTCCAGCCCGCAGCACCTTGATGGCGACATCCCGCTCCAACTGCTCGTCGTAAGCGCGATAGACCACCCCCATGCCTCCGGCACCGATCTGGTCGAGGATGCGGTAGTGGTCGAGCTTGCTGTCGATCATGGACAAGGGGCAAGGGGCGAGCGGGAATCGCCCCGGCTATCCGAAATAGTATCGCGAAACTCTTGCGGGAACGCGATTGCTGCAGTTGTGGTCAGAGGATGAAAAAGCACTCCTCGTCAAGGCGCATGGCGCCACTGCCAGCGGCCTTGCACCCACCTTATAATCCATGCCCATGGGCACCTCTCCTCCTCCCCGGGCGGACCGCTCCCTTCCTCGCTTGGATCGCCAGGACCCCGACCTGCGTATACTCTGCGCGACCATCTTCGTCCGCGATCAGGACAAGAGCGTGCGTTTCTACGTCGAGCAACTCGGCTTTTCCCTGGTGGTGGATTCGAAACTTCCCGATGGGCGCCGCTGGATCGCCGTCGCACCTCCGGATGGCACAGCGACTCTGGCGCTGGTCACACCGGCCCCCGGTTCCGTGGAATGCGAGCAAATTGGCCGGGTTCGGAATGTTGTCCTTGTTACGGAAGACGTCGCAGCCAAGTACCGCGACTGGTCCGCACGCGGCGTGCGATTTCACACTCCGCCATTTACCCCGGAGTGGGGAGGAACCTTCACGTCGTTCGAAGATCCCGACGGGAACCACTTTGCACTGGCGGGACGGGACGAGTTCGTTCGCGACCTCGAAGCGCAGCGCCGGAACATCGAGGAACGGCTTGAGTCGGAACGCTGCGCTGCCCAGGAACTGGAGATCGCCAAGCAGGTGCAGGCACGACTTTTCCCGCAATCGCTGCCGCCCCTTCGAACCCTCGACTACGCTGGACTCTGCCTGCAGGCACGCGAGGTGGGCGGCGACTACTACGATTTTCTCGATCTCGGCGGCCGACGCCTCGGGATGGTTCTCGGCGACATTTCGGGCAAGGGAATTGCTGCTGCGTTGCTCATGGCGAATCTGCAAGCCAACCTGCGCAGCCAGTACGCGTTGGCGCTCGACCATCCGCAACGCTTCCTGCAATCAGTGAACCGCTGTTTCACGAAAACACGATCGACAGCGTCTATGCCAGTCTCTTCTTCGCCGAGTATGACGACGAAACGCAGCGCCTTCGCCATGCCAACTGCGGACACCTTTCCGCTCTGCTCCTGCGCGCCGATCACAGTCTCGAGCGTCTGGTCTCAACCGGTACCGTCCTCGGTTTGTTCAAGGATTGGGACTGCACGGTCGGAGAGTGCCGGCTCTTTCCCGGTGACACCCTGGCTCTACACCGACGGCATCAGCGGGGCCATCAACGAAGCGGGCGAGGAGTTCGGCGAGGAGCGCTTGATCGATGCACTGCGACGGCATAGCCACGAGCCAGCCCAGGCGCTAATCGCATCGATTCTCGAAGAGGTGCGGCTCTTCAGCGAGCGCGAACAGCGCGACGACATCACGCTGGTTGTGTCGCGGTGCACGAGGACCTCAGCACCGTAGGCGCCGCATTGTTTCCACAAGCGACCCGCTGCCCCCCTTCTCTGCCCGTTCAGGGCATACTTCTGCCTACGTGATTTCCAACTTTGTTTCTCTCCGCTGAGCCAATTTGGCTCCGCCTCTCGCATTACCAGATAGAAGCAAGTGGGACCCTGAACCGGATATCAGTTGGTTGATCTCGGTTCTTTCCTCAGGGCTGTCCCTTTGGGAACGTCAAATCCATTCTGAAAAGGACCACGAAAATGAATCGAGCAAATCAGTGGGAGAAAACCGCGAACTCTCAGTGTCAACCGAGCCGCATCGCCATGATGGCGCTGTTTACGATCGTCGCCGTCATGTCGCTGAGCCTACCCAGTCTGGCCACCGGGAACATCGTCAAGTCAGACCTGACGGGAACCTGGCAGATCGCTCTGCGCGGGACGACAGGCTGCGGCTTTGTGAGCATGCAGGCCAATATCACCATGAACTCCACGGGATCTGGAACCGGTACCCTTCAAACCCACGGCCAGTGCGGCGATTCCAGCCTGACAGGCCAGACGTTCACCATCAATTCTCTTGCGGCCAATGGAAGCGGGACCGCCGGCCTGACCTGCGGTGCCAGTTGCGGGTGGACCTTCAAAATCCAGGTATCTCCCGACCGCTCGCAGATGAACTTGGTGGATGTGTCCCCTTCGGACCCCGGGAATTTCCTCGAGGGCGTGGCGATTCTGAGCTCTCCGTCGGGCGACATCCTTACGCCTGACCTCACGGGGTCCTGGCAAGTAACCCTCTACGGGTTTGGTGGATGCGGCGTGGGCAGTTCCAAGGTGACGTTCACGCTCAACTCCAGCGGCGTCGCGAATAATGCCGCCGAAACGAGCCACTCCGTGGGATGTGGTGACGGCTTGAGTACCGGCAACACGTTCACGATTCTATCGCTGAATGCCAATGGCAGCGGCACGGCAGGCCTCTCCTGCGGAACTGGATGCGGGTTCACATTTAATATTCAGGTGTCTCCCGATCGCTCCACTTTCAACTTGGTGGATATGACGAATGGGGGGAACTTCCTTGCCGGTGTCGCGGTCAATAACTCCACCTCTGGTAAGATCGTCACCGCGAACCTGGCCGGGAAATGGCAGTTGGCGCTCTATGGTCAGGGCGGATGTGGCATTGGCTCATCGCTGGTCACGTTCACACTGAAGGCCAAAGGCACCTCCACCAATGCTGCCGAAACAAACCACTCCCTGGGATGTGGGGACGGCTTGAGTGCCGGCAACACGTTCACGATCCTGTCGCTGAATGCGAATGGCAGCGGCACGGCAGGCCTCAGCTGCGGAGCAAGCTGCGGGTTCATTTTCAATATCCAGGTCTCGCCGGATCGTTCAACGTTCAACGTGGTGGATATCTCCGACGCCAACAACTTCCTCGTCGGGACAGCTATCCATCAGTGACCCTGCGTTGAAAGGGGTCCGGGGAGCCGAAACTGGCTCCCCTTCTTCTTGCCGTCAGTTCCGCTGAGCTGAATGGGCATCCTGCAAAACCCGCTGTGAAACGATTTGCAGTGTTTCCGCACTACGTATTCGAGCAGGAAAGGCATCGTCTGCGGCCTTTCTCTCGAGAGGCTAGGGATGCCGTAGCACTTGGATGATTAGGCGAGTCGCTCGGGAATCAGCCGCTGAAGACCTCCCTTGGGAAGGAGGGAACCATCACAACCAATCTGGTTTTGGCCACGATTCTGATGTTAGCTGCGGCGTTAGATACATTACTGCAAAACGCAACAAGGTGGATGAGTGCCGCTCTCCTGATGGTGATTGACATCTGGGTCATCGTCATCGTCATTGGCTGCATCGTGATCGTGATCATCATCATTGTGATTCGCTCAGGTCGGCGAGGGAAATGAACTGCCTTTTGTAATCCTCCCACTGTTCGAAAAGGCGCGAGGAGTGGCGCATCCCCGGCGATGTTTCATCAACGACGGAAAGCCGACGCGCGAAGATCGTTTCGGCAGAGAATGTTGCCCACCGGCCGAACCCGGTCACTTTGAAATCCGCGCGGACAGCGTGTTAAAGACGCTTGGATTGCAGCCAAGAAATGAAACCCATTTTCAGATCCCAACCTCTGACGATCAATTCGTCGACAAGGATCGACGTCTGCCGGAACTGGCAAGGGCAAAAAAAGGAGGCTCTTTTGAGCCTCCCGAAAATCTACGCCTGTAGCCAGGCTAGAACGTAATCTTGCCAACCAGCGCAATCGTACGAGCGTTGCTTGCAAATACAGAGAGTGGGTTGTTGAACTGGGCGTTGCCGGGCCTGGTGTAGGACTGGTAGCCTGGACCGGATGAACCGAACCCCGTCACGTCGTTGACCCCCAGGCCCGTCCCAGGAAAGCTGCTGGGAATGAGTTGAGGATGATTCAACAGATTGGAGAACTGCGCTCCGAACCGGAACTTTATCCTTTCCGTGATGTTCAGGTCCTTGTTGATACCCAAGTCGAAGTTATTCGTGGGACGGGTGGCAAGAATATTGCGCCCGCTGTTGGCGAACGCTCCTGCACCCGCGGTGATGTACTGGGCATTGGGGTTGACTGCAAGATACGCAACCACTGGCCCGGCATTGGCGTTACTACAATCTGCGACGGTCCTGCACAATGGTGTAACGTCGCTTCCAACGCCCCGAGCCCCGGCGGGATTCAGGATTACACGGTCACCGGCATTGTCGATGTTAAGGTTGGAATCCACGCCGGATTGCGGAGTCACCCATTCGGGCGACTCGTAAGTGTAGACGGGACTGAATTGCCAATTCCCGAGTACATTCTTTTCGAGCCAGTTTCCGCCCTTGAAAAACGGCAAATCGTACACTGCCGCAATGGTTAAGCGGTGAGTCCGCGACAGGGCTGAGACTGACCTTTCATTCGCAATATTCTGGAAATCCTGCACACGACGCGGCGTGAGATCGGTCGAGTGGAAGTCGGCCGTACTGTTGTCGATGGTCCGACTCCAGGTGTAGGACGCCTGGAAGGTCAAACCATTGCTCATCCGGTGGGTCAGACTGGATTGCAACCCATGGTAGATCGATGAGCCGAGAGGAAGGAAAGCCGTCAAGAGGTTGTTGTTGAAGGCACACACAGTTGGGCAACCACCGGCGTCCGCATTGAAAATATCTGGAATGGGGTTGTTGCCGAGGTCGTTGAGTGACAAAGGAAGCGCGTCCAGCGCCGCTTGGGTTGGGGCCTGCAGGAAGGTCGGCAGAGAGTGCGTCGCGGTTACATCTGACTGCAGGTTGATGATGTCCTGAAAGCTGAGGTGGACACCGTGGGTCCCGACGTAGTTGATCTCGGCCGTGTAGTTCTTGCCAAACGAGTGCTGGACCCCGAGGTTCCAGTTGACGGAATAGGGATCGTGGACCTGGGGAGGAATCCAGTTCCCGGTGTTGGCAATCGCGTCCGCTCGATCTAGGACCGTGATGCCAGTGCCGCCTCCGGAGAGACCGCCGCCTCCAAGGAATCCGGCGGTTATGTTCTTGGGATTGGTGCTGGTCGTCGCGCCGACTTGTGGGGGCACGGCAAGAATCCCAATATTGTCATACAGGGTGTCGTAGGCCATGCCGAAGCCACCACGAATCGATGTACTGCCACTGGTCCCCGGGGAATACGCGAAGCCCACCCGAGGCGCATAGTTGTTCTTCGGTGCTGCCGGTTTGTTAAAAACCAGTGGCGCACCCAGAGCCTGCGGTACGTGGATGCTGGGAGTGTTTGCGACCGCATTGAGAACCTGCCGGTCTTCTCCAATAGGCGTGGTCGTGTATTCGTAGCGCAAACCAGCGTTCAGGGTCAGGTGCGAATTCACCTTAAACGTGTCGTTTACATACCAGTAGACGGCTTTCTGGTTCCCATAATACGTGGTCGATCCGGAACTTCTCTGGCCAAAGGCGTCCGGCGAAAAGTCTTCCAGGTAGAGCTGACTGTTGTGCCATTGATAGTCGCCCCGCGCACGCTGGGTAAACGCCTGTGGTGAGATGTACCAGCGGTACTCACCTCCAAACTTCAGGCTGTGTTTGCCCTTCACCCAACTGAGGTTATCCACGAACTGATAGAAATTCTGAATCGCAAATTGTGGCGCGTTGGGGTTAGGTCCAATGTTCAAACCACCGCCCAAGTCGAACAAGGTGACATTGGGAAACGCGTCGAGGCCAGGATAGGGAGTATTCGGCACCGTAAAGGTCTGGTTGTTTCGGTTGAAACCGACACGGAATTCGTTTCCAATTTGCGGAGTGAACGTGTGGAACTCGCTGACATTGATCAGGTAGTTGCGAGTCGGTTGTGGCGCGTAGAAAGCGGGCAACTGCGCGGCGGTGTCGATGTTGTCAATCTTGTTCCAGATGAAGCGTCCGCGCAATTGATCGCTGCTCGAAATATTGAAGTCCACGCTCTGAACAAAGTTCTGATAGTTGACGAAGGAAGGCGGCACGATGGAAATGTTGCCGACCTCAATTGTGCCAGCGGCGCACCCGCCATTGGCTGGTGCGCTGAAACTGCTAAAGGTTCCTCCTCCTTCATTGCTGGGTAACTTGCCGTCGAACTGGATGCATCCATTCGCGGTTGGGGCGACGGGCACAAAATTCTTGAAGATTCCGAGGTTCGTGGCGCTCGCGTTCGGATCGGCGGCGATCGCTGTCAGACCCGCCGCTGTGGGAGTCCTCACGGTCGGCCCGCCGACCGTAACCTGTCCCACCGCCTGACGTTCGAAGTTCGTAAAGAAGAATAATTTGCCCTTGATAATCGGGCCGCCGAACGTGCCTCCGTAGCGGTTGCTGTCGAAGCGCGGGTTCGAGGTCAAACCTTGCAGCACCACCGAGTTGTCGACCGCGTTTAAATCTCGGTTTCTGAAGTACTCGTAAGCCGACCCATGGAAACTATTCGTCCCGCTACGAACGGTCGTGTTGAACTGCCCTCCTGAGGAATGGCCGAACTCAGAGTTGAACTGGTTCGACAGCAGCGTAAAGCCCTCCACTGCGTCGTTCGGAACCTGAGCCAGTGGTCCGGTTGTGCCCTTGGCGTTGTTGTCCACGCCCTCAATCGTGAAGTTGTTGTCGCGCGGCCGCTGTCCACCTACCGAAGGTCCGGAACCGGATCCCATCGCATTTGCGTTCGTAACGCCAGGGCTGAGGAGCGAAAGATTCAATACGCCGGCTCCAAGACCCCCGGCCGAGGTCATACCCAGGTCCTGAGAGAACAACGTGTTGTAGTTGCTGCCAAGCTGCGCCGAGGTGGTATCAATCGAGGGCGGCGCTCCGGAAACCTCGACGGTTTCGGTGGCCGCACCCGGTGTCAGCGTCAGGTTGCTCGTGCCGGTTCTGTTCAGTACCACTTCAACCTGCTCGCTGATGGGCTTGAATCCGGTCATCTTCGCCGTAAGGCGGTAGGTTCCAACCGGCAAGTGATCGAAGCGATAGTCGCCCGTTCCAGTCGTCTTCGTGGTCGAGGTTACACCAGTGCCCACGTTCGTGATCGAGACCTCGGCGCCCACCACTGCTCCGCCCTGGGAATCAAGCACCGTGCCGAGGATATTGCCATCTACGGCTTGGCCATATGCCAGCAGGCCGAAGAGCATCAGCATGAAAGCCAATAGTCCGAAATCTTGTTTGCCTCTTTTCATGTTTTCTCCTAACACAACATCTGAGAGCGGATCAGCCCCATCGCGTGCTTGCCCTAGGAAAGGCCGGGGGCGGATCGGTTCGTGCTCAGCAGAAATTGAGTCCTTTACGTGGCATATCGGAAACCGGAAGGAAAAAACGACAACCAGAAGAAAAAACAACGGGGGAGTTGTTATGTCTGGGCGATGAAGAATCGTGTCAGGCCGCGATTGCGTATCGATCGTGAATAGACGAGCCCTTGCAAAGAACGCTGTCTGCTAACCCACTGGACATTTGACCCTCTTTCCGCACGCCTCCTAGAATGTGAAGTTCGTCATTCGATTGTGAACTCATCCATGGCCCTGCGCCTTTACAACACTCTCTCCGCCAAGATCGAAGAATTTCAACCCCTGCAGGCGAATCAGGTTCGCATGTACGCCTGCGGTCCTACCGTCTACGACTACGGCCACATCGGCAATTTCCGCACCTTTATCGCCGTTGACCTCCTCTATCGCTTCCTGCGGCAGAGCGGGTATGACGTCCGCTACGTCATGAACATCACCGACGTCGACGACAAGATCATTCGTAATTCCGCGCGCGACGGCGTATCTGTTCAGCAGTACACCGCCAAATACGAAAAGGCATTCCTCGAAGACTCGGCCACTCTGAATATCGAGAAGCCGGTACTGGTCCGCGCTACGGAGCACATTCCCGAGATGGCGGCGTTCATTGGAAAGCTTGCGGACCAAGGCATTGCTTATCGCACCGAAGACGGCTCCTACTACTTCCGCATCGCCAAATTTCCCGGCTACGGCAAGCTCTCGAAAAAAGACTTCGCCGGCATGGAAGACGGCGCCCGCGTCGATGTGGACGAGTACGAAAAAGACAGCGCGCGCGACTTCGCTCTCTGGAAGGCGCCGAAGCCGGGTGAGGCGTCGTGGGACACGGCAATCGGGCGGGGACGCCCTGGTTGGCACATCGAGTGCTCGGTCATGTCGATGGAGGAACTCGGCCCCACGTTCGATCTGCATGCCGGGGGCGAAGACTTGATCTTCCCTCACCACGAAAATGAAATTGCGCAGTCGGAATCCTTCACCGGACAGCCCTTCGCCCGCTTCTGGTTTCACGCGCGCTTTCTTCTCGTAGAAGGCGAGAAGATGTCGAAGAGTCTGGGCAATTTCTTCACCCCGCGTGATCTGATTCTGAAAGGACACAAGCCGTCCTCGATTCGCTGGCTGCTGTCGCAGGTTCCCTATCGCAACCAGTTGAACTTCACCTTCGACGGGCTCAAGTCGGCCGCCAGTTCGGTCGAAAAGCTGCGCAACTTCCGCTTCCGGCTCACGAGCACGCAATTCCCGGAGGGGGCGAATGCGGCGATGGCGCATCTGGCCGCCGAAACCACCGCGCGCATGAAGACCGCCTTCGAAGACGACCTCAACACGGCTCAGGCACAGGCCGCCATCTTCGACATGGTACGCAAAGCCAACGCCGCCTTCGATGCGGGAGAAGTTCGCAAAGACGATGTCGCGCCCTTGCTTGGCACACTCGAACAGTTCGACGAGATCTTCGCCGTGCTCAAAGACGACGACCAGCCCAAAATGAAAGCGGTGCTTGACTGGGCTCGAACCGAGGGACGCGAGAAAGACATCAGCCCCGAGTTGCTGGAGATTACAGGCTCAGCGCAACTTTCGGACGAGCAGGTGAATCAGAAATTGGCAGAAATGGAAGCGGCACGCAAGGCGCGCAACTTCAAGGCCTCCGATGCGCTGCGGGCGGAACTGATTGCCGCGGGAATTGTCGTCGAGAACACGAAGGATGGCGTGAGGTGGAGGAGAAAGTGAGGAGATTTGGTAAAAGGGGCGACCTCTACGCGGGCATCCTCGAGCGTTCATACGCATGCGCCACCCGCAACACCGTCGCCTCATCAAAGTGTCGTCCGAACAACTGCAGCCCAATCGGCAGCTTTTCGTGATTCTCGCCACAGGGCACGGAAATTCCCGGAATGCCCGCCAGGTTCGCTGTCACCGTGTAGATGTCGGCTAGGTACATGGCCAGCGGGTCATTCACTTTCTCGCCCAGCTTGAATGCCGGCGTGGGGCAGGTCGGTGCGGCAATCACGTCTGCTTTCTTGAAAGCCTCGTCGAAGTCGCGCGTGATCAGCGTACGCACTTTCTGCGCTTTCAAGTAGTAGGCGTCATAGTATCCGGCGCTCAGGACGTACGTGCCCAGCATGATGCGCCGCTTCACTTCCATGCCGAAACCCCCGTCGCGGCTCAGTCGGTACATGTCGGAAAGCGAACGCACACCACGGGCACGGAATCCGTAACGCACGCCGTCGTAGCGCGCCAAATTGGAAGAAGCTTCCGCGGTGGCGACGATGTAGTAGGTCGGAATCGCGTATTCGGTGTGCGGTAGTGACACCGGCACGATTTCGCAGCCCAGATCCGCCAGTTTCTGAATTGCTCCTTCAACCGCCGTGCGAACTTCATCGTCCAGCCCCGCCCCGAAATATTCCTTGGCCACGCCCACTCGCAGACCCTTGATCGGCTTCTCCAGTTCGGCCACATAGTCGGGGACGGGCACCTCGGCAGAGGTGGAATCCATGCGATCGCGACCGGCAATGGTGCGCAGCACGAGCGCGGCCTCCTTCACCGTCTTGGCAAACGGCCCGATGTGATCGAGCGACGACGCAAACGCAATCAGCCCGTATCGCGACACACGCCCGTAGGTTGGCTTGAGGCCGACGACGCCGCAGAACGACGCCGGCTGCCGGATCGATCCACCCGTGTCGGAGCCGAGCGTAGCCACCGCCATCCCAGCCGCCACCGCCGCCGCTGATCCGCCGGACGACCCTCCCGGAACGCGGCTCTTATCGCGCGGATTGCGCACGGGATGAAACGCCGAGTTCTCCGTCGACGACCCCATGGCAAACTCATCGCAGTTCAGTTTGCCCAGCATCACCGCGCCCGCGGCTTCCATGCGTGCCACAGCAGTGCAATCGTAGGGAGGAATGAAGTTCTCGATGATCTTCGACCCGGCGGTGCTGCGCACGCCGCGCGTGACCATCACATCTTTAATGGCGACCGGAACTCCGGCCAGCGGGGGCAACGGATCGCCCGCCCCGGCCAGCTTGTCGATCTGCGCCGCCTTCGCCATCGCTCGCTCTTTCGAAAGCGTTAGAAACGCGCCGAACTCCGGGTCTTCCTGTTTGATCCGCGTGTAGAACTCTTCGGCCAGCGCGACGGCAGTTGTGCGCCGCTCAGCGATGGCGCTGCGGACATGATCGATCGTGAGTGCGGGATCCATCTACGCTTTTTGTCCGAGAGTGATGACGAAGTACTGCGCCGGCTTGTTCCCGACGTTGCGAATTCCGTGTTCTTCATTGGAGGCGACGAAAAGCACGGAGCCCGGTCCGAGTTGGGTCCTTTTCCCAGCGACCGTAGCTTCCAAAGTGCCCGAGCTGATCAGAAACAGTTCTTCGCCCACGTGATGGTGCGGCGGATGCGGCCTGGCGTCCGGCTCGAGGACGGTTTCATGGACCTCCAGATAGTCGCCCGTGTGCGTGCGGCCCTCCATGACGTCGCGGTAGGTCACGTGGTCTTCTTTGCTGGCGGCAAGATCTTCGAAGGGATACGCCCTGGAAGCGAGGGCCGGCAACTCGGATGCCCAGGCCGAAGCCCGGCTGAGCAGCAGCAGCGAGAGACACGCGTTTCTGCGATTCACCACCTATCTACCTCCATCGCACAACGAGCTGGAAATCGACCAGCGGTCCTATCTCTCAATCACCTTGGGAACTTCGAAGAAAGTCCCATCGGTATCGGGAGCATTCTCCAACGCGGTTTCATGCGGCAGCGACGGCCGCAGGCCGTGCCGAATGTCTTCGCGCGCGGCATAGGCAAAGCGTTCGCTGCCCTGGCGTGATTCGTCCACGCCGTGGCGGTCCGAGACCTGAGCCATGGGCGCCACATCGTCGGTATTCAGTTCGTTGAGCCGGTCGACATATTCGAGAATGGAATTCAGATCACGCAGCATGCGGGTGCGCTCGTCGGCCGTCAGTTCGAGGTTCGCCAAGTCGGCGACGTATGCGACGTCTTTTTCAGTGACTTTCATCTCTCAATCACAGCATTGGAGACTCAGGCCTTCACCACAAACTCAATCCGCTGCACTGCACCTGCCGAATATTTGTTGATCGCCGCCACGTAGCGAGGAGCGAGCGCTGACAATTCCTTACGCCATCCCGCGTCCGCGACCTCCACGCGTAGGGTTCCCTCCGCAAAGGTCAAGGCCCGGGTGCGTTCGGCCACAGCACTGCCGCAGGCAACGGGCCAGGCAAGCAGTACGCTCACATCCGCCGGCACGCGGTGCAGGGCCCGGCTCACAACCGATTCCAATCGGGAGGCAACACGTTCCACGACAGCAGCTCCAGACTCAGGAAAACAGATTTCTCAGGGAATCAAATTGTAGCATCGGGGAGTCAGGCCCCAGCCGCCTTCGCGCGCTTCTTGGCCATCTTTCGCAGGTGCGATGCCGAGTACATGCTGCCCCGGCAGCGGGTCGCCCCGCAAAAGCAAGGCGCGTCGTCCTCTCCGTCGAAGAGGTTGTAGTCGTACGTGAGTTCTTCTCCGGCGGCGACATTTCGTCGCGCGATGACCCAGATGTGCCCGGCGATGATGTCGGTCTCGCAGTTCGGCTGGCAGGAATGATTGATGAACGCCGCCACTCCGAAGCCATCCACCACATGTTTGCCGCTGTCGAGCCCGAACAGGTAGGTCTGGGGCACATCGTCGTAGAGATCGTCGGCATGATCGCTGCTCAGCCGCTGGCCGACGTACTCCACGACCAGTGTCCCCTTGCGGATCGGCTCGGTCGTATAACAACCCCACGAGTGAATCGGAGACTGGCGAAGGACCAATGGCATAGCGGGTTCCATCATGTTTAGCACATTCCTGGAGAGTTCGGGCGGGCGAGACGCCAGCACGACAGCCGGTAAGGACGCCGGCGCTACTCCGGGCTACTGACTCCGGAGTCCTACGCTGTTACCATTTCCACGGAGACTGACCTATGGCTATCCAGCATCCCCCCCGATTCCTGAAGATTGTGAACGACGCCAAGCAGCGCGTCCGCGAGACCACGGTCGACGAGGTCAAAGCCCGCATGGACCGCCACGAGAAGTTTGTCCTCGTCGACGTCCGCGAAGATCTGGAGTATGACAAGGACCACATCCCCGGCGCAGTTCACCTGGGTAAGGGCATCATCGAGCGCGATATCGAGGGCAAATATCCCGATCTCAGCACTCCGCTGGTCCTCTATTGCGGCGGAGGTTTCCGCTCCGCTCTGGCTGCCGACAACCTGCAAAAGATGGGCTATAGCAACGTAATCTCCATGGACGGCGGCATACGCGGCTGGCGAGAGAAGGGCTATCCGCTGGAATCGAACAAATAGGGGCCCGTCCGAAGCCGCAGGATTTCCGCTATGGCCCCTCGTGGTTCGGTTTGATTCTTTCCAAAAAAGAAAGACGCAGCCAAGCCGCGTCTCCAAACTCTCTAAATGGGTGCGAACTCCGTGGCAATCCGCGTCAGTCCGCGGGAAAAAAGTTAGGCCACCAACTCCGGCTTTTGCTCCGGCGCAGCCCATCCTGACGGCTTCACCGCGTAATTGACAAGATAAGCGACCACGCCCGCCCCCATCAGCAGCAGGCCGAACAGGAAGGAACTCATCCCGAGAATAGTTTCCGTCTGGCTTCGCACCACAGCGAACACCAGTAAGAGCGCCGGAGGAATCCCGACCGCAATCGCTCCAAACAACCCACCTGGCACGCGGAACGGCCGCGGCAACTCCGGCTCCTTCACGCGCAGCCAGATCAGGGCCAGGAACTCGAGCACCAGGCTGGCACCATAGATCATGATGTCGAGCGTCACTAGGCGCTCAAAGCCGATATTCAGCGCCAGACCCCAACCGATCGCCAGCGCGATGATCGCCACCCAGGGAGCCCGCGATTTGGGATGCAGTTTGCCGAACACTTTGGGCAACATTCCGTCCTGGGCCATGGCTAAGGGAAGCCGGGAGTAACTCATGACCAGGGCATTGAACATGCCGAACCCGCTCATCATGCCGCCGGCAACAAGTGCGATCCGGAGAAGCGGCCCGCCCATCAGTCCGGCGATGTCGGCCCAGGCACCGGTCTCCCACGCGCTCGCCGGAAGACCGGTGATCCACATAGCGGCAAATGGCGCTACATAGCTCAGGCACACGATCACCACCGCCGCCAGCATCGCCCGCGGGTACGTCCGCTGCGGACGCTCGACTTCGGTGGCGATCGTTGACGCGTTGTCCCATCCCATGTAATTCCACATGCAGATGAGTAGACCGCCCAGGATATCGACGTTAGAGGTCGTTGGCCTCGTAACGGCATTGGCGAGCGCCCCGATTTTAAACGGGGCCAGCACAAACACAGCCGCGAACGGCGCTGACAGCAGGAAAAACAGCCACAGCGAAGTCGTGGACACGACCTTCACGCCTGCAATATTGAGGATGGCGCAAACCACGACCACACCCAGCGCCACCGCGACACCACGATGATTTTGCTGGAACCACGGGAACATGCGCGTGAGGTAGGCGACGAACAGCGTGGGATAGATCGCCATATCGAAAATGGAGGCCACCAGTGAAAGCCAGGCTTCCTGGAATCCCCAGAAGTTCCCCATCGCGCGGCGTACCCAGGCGTAATAACCGCCTTCAAAGGGCAGGGCGCTGGAAAGCTCGCCGATCATGAACGCGGTCGGCAGGCTCCAGAGAAGCGGGGTCAGCAGCAGGATCAGGATCGCTTTGCCATACCCGGCGCCATGCACGATGTCTTCGGTCCCATACGTTCCGCCCGAGACCATAAAGAAGGTCGCGGCGACCAGGGGCCAGAGCGTGAGGCGGATAGACTTCTTCCGGGGAGCAACTGCGAGGTTAGGCTGCGGGATATTACTGGTTGCGGTGGCCGTTGCCAATTTCTATGGCTTCCTCCTCAAGCGACTCACTCTCACCACCGCGTCTCCCTTGAGTCTTCCGAAGAAGACGTTCTGCTCGCGGCTCCCGGCTGCACAGCGAATTTCCGGGCATTTCGGCGAAGTTAGTTCGCAGTAGTGAGATTACGGGAATTTTCCACAGATGCAACAAATTTCTTGAAAATATTTGTCAAGAAGGCTGGGTACGGAGGTAATGACGGGGCGATGGGAATTACCGAGGGACGCGGAGAGGCCCTCAGCGGGACGATGGCAAAACTAGTTAGGAGATCTTCTCTGCGTTCTCGACGTCTCAGCGGTGATGCGCAACGGAAGCCCGTGCGTCCGAAAACCGTGTGGTACACTACCTCGTTTTTAATGACCCAGATCATCAGACCCGCAGCTCCGACGGCCTCATTCGATGCTGTTTAACAGCCTATTCTTCCTTTTTGTCTTCTTCCCGATCGCGTATTTCGTGTTTTGGAGGCTGCGCAACAAGAACCAGCGATACATCTGGCTTGCCATTACCGGATATGTCTTCTACGGCACGTGGAACTACAAGTTCTGTGCCCTGATGCTTTTTTCCACCGTCGTCAGCTATTTCTCCGGACTCGCCATCACTTCGGCTTCGGATCAGCGCAGGCGCAAGTTCTTCCTGATTCTTCCGATCACGGTCGACCTGCTGCTGCTCGGATTTTTCAAATACTTCAACTTTGGCCTGCGCACGGTCACGAGCGCGGCAGAGTGGCTCCACCTTCCGCTCCATGCACAGGCGATCGACATCGTGCTGCCGGTCGGAATCTCGTTCTATACGTTCCACACCATCACCTATATCGTCGATTCATACCGCGGCGTCATCAAGCCGACCAGGAATTTCTTCGAATTCGCCTGCTACGTTTCTTTGTTCCCGCAACTGGTGGCCGGGCCCATCGTGCGTTTCCGCCAGATTGAGTCCGATCTCGAAAATCTCGGAGAAGCCGACCGCACCCGCAACATCAACCGCGGATGGTCGTTCTTCGCCATTGGGATGATGAAGAAAGTCCTCATTGCCGACAGCATCGCTGCTGTCATTGATCCGGCACTAGCCAATTACGCGCACCTGTCGACCCTGAGCACCTGGATCTGTGTGCTCGGGTACACCTACCAGCTGTACTTCGATTTCTCGGGCTACAGCGACATGGCGGTGGGATTGGGGTATCTGTTCGGCGTGCGCATACCGCAGAACTTCAATTCGCCCTACAAGGCAGTCGACATTGCCGATTTCTGGCGGCGATGGCACATCTCGCTCTCCACCTGCCTGCGCGATTACCTATACATTCCCATGGGAGGAAACCGGGGAGCGACCTGGAAAACTTATCGCAACCTGCTCGTGACGATGTTACTGGGCGGCCTGTGGCATGGAGCAAACTGGACCTTCGTTTTCTGGGGCGGTTATCACGGAGTGCTACTAGGCTTGAATCGCATCTTCGCGCAGAATTTGGAGGTGGTCGACATCCGCCTGCGTAGGGTTGCCACATTCCTCCTCGTAGTCATCGGGTGGGTGTTCTTTCGTTCCACGCGTTTTTCGATGGCCGGCACCCTGCTCAAGCACATGTTCATATTCCATTCCGGCGATGCGGTGGCGGCGATGCCGGGCATGGTGGGTGTGCTGGTGGTCTCCGCAGCGATTGCGCACCTTATGCCCAATACCTTCGAACTCACACACGAATGGCGGCCGGTTTGGGTCGGCGCCTTTGCGGTCGGTTATGTGTTGTGCTTGATCGTGATCACAGGGAGCAATGCTTCGCCCTTTCTGTATTTCCAGTTCTGAAGTGTAAAGACCTTCGATGACCCGACTTTGGCAACTCCGAACTGTGCTTCCGGCGGTAATGATTCTGGCGTTCGCCTTCGATCTGGGGGCGCGCCTGGTGCCGCTTGGCTGGCTGTCCTACCACACCTTCGAACCGGCATTACGCCAGTGGCACACTTCGATCGGACCGTTTGAGCCCGGCCGAGTGGTCGTGAAAGAACATGCCTATGGCGATATGGGAGTCCTTGGCAATTTGCATTCTTTTCGTGAATACCGCCGTCAGGAATTCCGGGTGGATCAACTTGGGTACCGCAATTCGCCGCTTCCCGACGGCACCACGTACGCGGGAATTGTGCTCGGGGATTCCTTCGTGATCGGTATCGATGAACCGGATGAATTCACGCTCCCCGGCCAATTGACAAAGCTGGCTGGCGCCCACTACTACAACGCCGGAAGCGGACCTTTTCCCCCTTTAGACACAGTGGCCAAAATTGCGTCGCGGCTGAGGGTATCGTCCGGGGTGGTCGTTGTGGAACTTCTGGAACGACGCACCAGACTGGATCCATTGCCTCTCAAGATAGTCGAAAAACCTGCACCCCGTCCTTCCACGTCAGTCCTTCCCGCGATCTTCACCCCTGTGGGGCGACTACTCGCCCTGAAGTTGGAAATCCAGTCGCGCTTTCCGTCTCCGGGCAGAATCCTCTGTCAGAGAATCTTCAAACAGGTTCAGGATGGCGTGATTCTGCCCAATCCATACGCCTCCAGAGTCTTCAGAGAGAAATTGATCAATGGGGATGAATTGCTGATCTACCCTGAAGATCTGGATCAGGTCGGCAATATCGACGCTCTTTCAACCGGCTGGTCCTCTCTCGTCGCTGCATTTCGCGATCGACTGGCAGAGCAGAATCTGAAAGTCGTCGTCCTGCTCGTGCCTAACAAGTTCACGGTTTATGCGCCCTTATCCCAGACAACTTTGAACGACCCAAGGGGAGCACAGTTGTTGGAAACTCTCGAGAACAAGTTGCGGTCCAGGGGAGTGCCCGTTGTCAACGTCACATCTGCATTCCGCAGGGAAGCGGCGGACAGGCTGCCACACCACGAATACCTTTACTGGCGTGACGATAGCCACTGGAATGCAAGCGCCATTCAAATCGCGGCCGACCTGGTTTGGCGGGAGATCCAGAAAGTCGAAGGGAAAGAGGTCACGAAGCGATAACGCTCGTGGATTCGAAGGCCGCGTATTCCGGGGAGATCAGACTTTCTCCCACATCTCCGCCCTGGGGTCTTCCGGATTCAGCTTCGCCAGTTCCCGCAGCAGTTCTTTAGTCTTCTCATCGCGGGGCATCGGCACCGTGACCTTCACTTCCACGATCTCGTCCCCGCGCCGGCCTTCCTGAGTCGCCGAGGGCACGCCTTTTTCGCGAAGTCTTAGCTTCTGTCCTGATTGGGTCCCCGGCGGAATCTTCAGTGTGCTGCGGCCGTCGATGGTGGGAACTTCGATCTTTGATCCCAAGGCAGCCTCGACCGCCGTCACCGGCACGGTCACGTAGATCTCGTCACCGTCGCGCCGGAAAATCGGGTGTTCCCCGGCCCGGATAATCACGTACAGGTCACCCGTCCCACCGCCGCGTTGCCCGGCATTGCCCTTGCCCGCAATCCGGATGCGCTGCCCGTCGCGCGTCCCTGCCTTGATCCGGATCTCGAGAGGCTCAGTCCGCTCCACACTTCCCTCGCCGTGGCACACCGGGCAGGTCGAAATATTCTTGCCCGTCCCATGGCATCGCGGACAGGTCACGTTGAACTTCATCCGCCCACCAGTCTGCTCGATCGTCCCCTTGCCATGGCATTGCGGGCACTCTCCCGGCGACTCGATATATCCATTTCCGTGGCAGTTCCCGCAGACATCGCGCCGCGCGATATTGAGTTTCATCACCCCGCCGCGGATCGCCGTCCAGAACGGCACGTTGACCTGGTATTCGAGATCGTTTCCGGGTTCGGGACCTTCTTCGGTCGCAACTCCACGCCCGCTGCCGCTGAAGATGTTGGAGAAAATGTCCCGGAAGCCGCCGCTGCCGCCGCTCGATGAACGCTTCGAGCCGCCGCGCCCCCCTTCGAACATGTCGGAGAAATCGAACCCGCCAAAGTCGAAGTGCACGCCACCCGCGCCCGCCGATCCTGTTCCTGGCGCCCCCGGATATCCACCTGGGAATCCTTCGAAGCCGGCCCCCGGCTGACCGCCGCCTCGCGCATAAGCCTCGGCCGTCGCGGGATCGATGTTGTCGGAGTAGAACCCGACCTGGTCGTAAATCTTGCGCTTCTTGGGATCGCTCAGGACGTCATTGGCCTCGGAGATAGCCTTGAACTTCTCTTCGGCCGACTTGTCTCCGGGATTAACGTCAGGATGGTACTTGCGCGCCAGCTTGCGAAAGGCCTTGCGGATGTCCTCGGCGGAGGCGGACTTCTTCACGCCAAGCACGCCGTAATAGTCTTTGGTCTGGGTAGCCATGTTCTAGCTGTCAGCTCTCAGGAAACCGGCAGAAAAAGGTCGCTACAATCTCGGCGAAGAGCGAACCAATCACTCTACACCTGGGAGTTGACAGAGCCGACAGCTTGTTTAGTTCACCACTTCCTTCGCCAATTCATCCACTGGCACGGCAAAGTTCTCAAACGGAGCCGAATCCATCGCTACCGGGATGCGCTGTACTCCGGTCGCCGTCGGCGCGTAGCAATACCACCGCCCCTCTTCCGGGACGAAGTTCACAAAAAACATCTGTCCATTGACTTCAAATCTCAATTCGCTTTCCTCTTTCTGACTCTCTTTTTCGATTTTTCATCCCGAACAAAGCGAGTGATCTGTAATTTACCGACGACTCCGGATCCCTCGCTTCGCTCGGAATGACGACCTAGGTCCGGATGCATCTACTCCTTCAGATGCACTTTGGGGACGCTCATCGCGTCCCCCCAAAGTGCCAGTCGTGTAGGTGACGAGGGCACGAATGCCCCACGCCACACAAGCTAAGAGCTAACGGCTAAAAGCGAATAGGTTATTTCTTGTCCTCCACATCCACATATTCAGCGTCGATCACGCCTTCGTCTTTCTTCTCCTGCGCGTGACCATCGCCACCCGGCGCAGCCCCTGCCCCCGGCGTCGGCCCCGCCCCCGCTCCCGAACCCGCCGCCTGCGTGGCCTTGTACATCTGCTCGGCCAGCTTGTGCGAGGCCTGCGTGAGTGTCTCGCGGGCGCGATCCATCTGCGCTTTGTCGTTTGACTCCAGCGCCTTCTTCGCGTCGGCCAGAGCGTTCTCGACATCTCCGCGCTCCGAGCCCGAGATCTTGTCGCCATGCTCTTTCAGCATTTTCTCGATGTTGTAAACCATCGAATCGAGCTGGTTCTTGGCCTCGATCGCCTCGCGCTGCGTCTTGTCCTCGGCTGAATGCGCGTCGGCTTCTTTCGCCATGCGCTCGACTTCTTCTTTGCTAAGACCGGAAGACGAGGTAATCGTGATCTTCTGGTCTTTGCCCGTCGCGTTGTCTTTCGCTGTTACGTTGAGGATCCCGTTCGCGTCGATGTCGAACGTCACCTCGATCTGCGGCACGCCACGCGGAGCCGGCGGCAACCCGGTCAGGTGGAACTTGCCCAGCGTCCGGTTCTGCGCCGCCATCGGACGCTCGCCCTGCAGCACGTGCACTTCGACCGAAGTCTGCGAGTCCGCCGCCGTCGAAAACGTCTCCGTCTTCTTCGTCGGAATCGTCGTGTTGCGCGGGATCATCGGCGTCGCCACGCCGCCCAGCGTTTCAATGGCCAGCGTCAGCGGAGTCACGTCGAGCAAGAGCAGGTCTTTCACTTCGCCCTTGAGCACGCCGCCCTGAATGCCGGCGCCGACCGCCACGACCTCATCCGGGTTCACGCCCTTGTGCCCTTCGCGCCCAAATAATTCCTTGACCAGCCCCTGGATGCGGGGCATCCGAGTCTGTCCGCCGACCAGCACCACTTCGTTGATCTTCGACGGATCGACGCCTGCGTCCTTCATACACTGCTTGCAGGGCCCGACCGACTTCTGGATGATGTCCTCGATCATCGACTCGAGCTTCGCCCGGGTCAGCTTCTTCACCAGGTGCTTCGGACCGGAAGCATCTGCCGTGATGAACGGCAGGTTGATTTCGGTTTCCATCGTGGTCGAAAGCTCGATCTTGGCGCGCTCGGCCGCGTCGCGCAGACGCTGCAAAGCCATCTCGTTGCCCTTGCCGCGCAGGTCGAGGCCTTCGTCCTTCTTGAACTCGTCGATGAGCCAGTCGACCAGCCGCTGATCGATGTTGTCGCCGCCCAGGTGCGTGTCGCCATTGGTGGCCTTGACTTCGATCACGCCTTCGCCGACTTCGAGGATCGAAATATCGAACGTGCCGCCGCCGAAGTCGTAAACGGCGATGGTCTCGTCCTTGCCCTTGTCGAGCCCGTACGCCAGCGCTGCCGCCGTGGGCTCGTTGATGATGCGCTTCACTTCGAGCCCGGCAATCTTGCCGGCGTCTTTCGTGGCCTGCCGCTGCGCGTCATTGAAGTACGCAGGCACGGTAATCACCGCCTCGGTCACCTTCTCGCCGAGGTAGTCTTCCGCCGCCTTCTTCAGCTTTTGCAGGATCATCGCCGAAATCTCGGGCGGGGTATAACGCTTGCCTTGCGCCACGATGGCGACGTGGTCGCCGTCCCGCTCGACCTTGTAGGGCACCATCTTCATTTCTTCAGAAACCTCGTCAAAACGCCGCCCCATGAAGCGTTTGATCGAGTACACGGTGTTCTCCGGATTGGTAATAGCCTGCCGCTTGGCGACTTGCCCCACCAGCCGTTCGCCGGTCTTGGTGAAACCGACGACCGACGGGGTAGTCCGGCCACCCTCTTCGTTCGCGATGACTTTGGGCTCGCCACCCTCCATAACGGCCACGCAGGAGTTGGTTGTACCCAAGTCGATGCCAATAATCTTCCCCATAACGGAACCTCCTAATTATATAAGTGCTTTATAATCAATGCAATTATGATTGCGTCCCTTGATATCCTAAGACTTGAGTGAATCATTGTCAACAATTAGATGCGTGCCGTTGGGTAGTGGTTGCGGCTTTCCAACCCTGAAAAGTGTGCCCACCCCGGAGAGGCAGGGGCTTGGAACGCCGCTCTCGCACAGCTCTCGTTCTATGGCATCCGTCCGGCAAAGCGCAACCCCGCCGCCGGGACAATCGTTGCGCTTCCACGGACCTCAGCGGACCGTCGCGCCGCCCTGCCCGTGAGCGTGCAGCCGCTGCTGGACCAGAAACGCGTAGTGCACCGCGGAGAGAATGGTGAATGTGAACGTGGCTCGCAAGAAAAACTTTAAGGCCCATGACACCCAGAGCACTGGATTGACCAGAAATAGCAGAGCGAAGAAGATTGCGGCCACCTGGGCGAGGGTGTTTGCTTTGCCGAAGATGCTAGGGCGGAAATCGCGCAGGCCGGCAATCATGAACAGAACACCACTGACCAGAAGAATGGAAACGTCACGGCTGAATACGACGACCGTGAACTTCCAGGGGACGACGGCCCGATACTCGATCGAGAGCACCAGAAACATTGTGCTCAGCAGCAGCTTGTCGGCGATGGGATCCAGATACTGCCCGAGCAGCGTTTGCTGGTGGAGCTTGCGGGCGAGTAGTCCGTCGAGTCCGTCGCTCAGACCGGCGAGGATGAACAAAGTCAGGGCGCTGACGAAGTGATGGCTGACCAGGTTGATCACGATAAAGGGCAGAAAGATCATCCGCAGCAGCGTGAGCTGGTTCGGCGCGGTCAGGATCTGGCGGAGGTTCACTCCTGGCCCCCGCTGGCAAGAAACTCGCCGATGAGGAGGGGCGCGGGGTCCTGTCCAGTCTGCTGCGCGAATCTCTGGCTGAGCGAAAGGATGCTGCTCTCCGGCAGGTCAAGTTCGATGCGCTCCACGCGATGCATGGGGAAGAAGACGACTCCGGAAGTAAACACCTCGCCGCCTTTGATCTGCGACAGCAGGTCGTCGAAGGAAATCAGGTCCACCCCGCGCAGGCTCAGACCCACGGCGGAAAGATCAAGAATCGCACCCCAGAATTTCTCGCGCGGATTGGCGAGCGTCACGATAACAATCGCGCCGGCGCGGAAGGGGCCGGCGGCTTGAGACTCCTGGTGGTTATTCATGCGACATTCTGAACGTGACGCGGTTCACGGCTTTTCAGTGCATCGGAACGCAAATAGACGATAAAGCAGTAGAGCGGCGGTCCCAATGGTGGCAACAGCATTACACAAAACCAAATCAGCCTTTTCCATGCGGGCGACTTGTCAAAACCAAACAGAAAGTACTCCATCGCAACCATCGTGGTTGCGGCTCCGGCCACTCCTGCGAAAACGAACAGCCTCACGATCGAAATAGCACCCGGAGGTAAAGCGAGCAGGAATCGTTTTGCCCACAAGATAAAAAACAGCAGCAATGATAACGTCGCAGCGGCACGGTAGACACGACGTGCCGTGGTAGATAGGATCCACTCCTTATTTATGTAGTAGTACCTCAGCATCGAACGACCCTGACTGAAGTCGATTATCCTATGCCGAAACGGGGCCACAGTCCAAGGTCTTACCAGAAATCGAATGCGTTCGCGAATCCCACCGCTTCGGGCTGGCGACCAAGGCCCGGCTCCACTCAGCGTTCCACCTCACTCCGCACCGCCTTCAAGTCAATTCCCACCTGTTCGGCCTTCTTGTAAAGGTGGGACCGCTCCAGTCCAAGCGCCCGCGCGGTATTGGAAATCTGGCTATGGTTGCGCTTCAATTCCGCGAGGATCGTCTGCCTCTCAAAGGCGCGCACGCGGTCGGCAAGTGGTCCAGTCCCGGCATAACCCGCCTCGGACGCGCCCGACGAAGCAGGCAACGCCAGGGCGACGGTTTCGGCGCTGACCTCGTCAGAACTGGCCAGCAGCATGAGCCGTTCCACCGCGTTTCGTAGCTCACGAACATTCCCCGGCCATGCGTATTCCTGAAGGGCCGTGATCGCCGCCGGGGCAAACCGCATCGGCTTCCATCCATTGGCCGTGCTCACTTGCACGGCGAAATGCTCGACCAGGGCAGGGATATCCTCGCGGCGCTCCCGCATCGGCGGCAGGCGCAGTGGGAAGACGTAGATGCGATGGAACAGATCCTGACGAAACTTCCCATCGCGGACCTGCGCTTCGAGATCGCGGTGGGTGGCCACGATCACACGCACATCCACTTTGATGGAACGGTCGCCGCCGATGCGCTCGACTTCGCCCTCTTCCAGCACGCGCAGGAGTTTGGCCTGCATGGCAAGCGGCATATCACCGATTTCATCAAGAAAGATCGTGCCCCGCTGCGCCTGCTCGAATTTGCCGAGGTGGCGGCCGGCGGCGCCCGTGAAAGATCCTTTTTCGTGTCCGAACAATTCCGATTCAATCAGCTCCGAGGGTACGGCGGCGCAGTTCAAGGTCACGAACGGACCGCCCGCTCGCGCACTGCGTTCGTGCAGTGTCCGTGCGACGAGTTCTTTGCCCGTTCCGGTCTCACCCAGGATGCAGACCCGAGTTTCCCCGGCAGCCACGCGTTCCACCTGCGCCATGACTTTGCGCATGGTTTCGCCCTGCCAAATAATCTCGTGCTTGCCCAGTCGCCTCTCCAGGTCGCGGTTCTCGCGTTCCAGGCGCCCGAGTTTGAGCGCGTTGTCGACGGTGAGCAGCAGTTTTTCCGTGGAGATCGGTTTTTCCAGAAAGTCGAGCGCGCCCAGCCGGGTTGCCCGCACAGCCATTTCGATGTGCGCCTGGCCCGACATCATCACTACTGGGGCCGCGACTCCCTGGGCCTTCAATTCTTCGAGTAAGCTGAGCCCGTCTTTGCCCGGCATGACAACGTCAGACAAGATCAGGTCGAAGGCCTGCGCTTTGGCCAGTTCGAGTGCGCGCCCGGCGTTGTCGCAGACCGTGGCCTCATGCCCCTCAAGACGAAAGGCGCGCGAAAGCGAGGCCAGTGTGTTCGGTTCGTCGTCGACGATGAGCAGGTGAGCTTTTTGTGGCACAGTCGCTCCCGGTACTATTTTTCAACCCTGAGGACTTCTAACACGGAAAACAGACTCACAGGGTTCCCGTTCGTCCCGCCGTGTCTCCGTGCCTCTGCATTGGAAATTCGTTCCGCGGCAGCTCGATGCGGAGCGTTGTTCCTCGATCTTTAGCGCTCTCGACTGAAATCTTACCGCCGTGATCGCTAACCACTGACTGTACGATCGCGAGGCCCAATCCGGTACCGTGCTGCTTGGTCGTGTAATAAGGAGTGAACAAGCGCTCGCATTCTTCGGGCGTCAGGCCCGAACCGGTGTCGGAGACAGAGAGTTCGACCGCGGCTGGCACCGACCGCGTACGCACAGTGATCTCTCCACCCTGCGGCATGGCGTCAATCGCATTCAGCACAAGGTTCGAGAGCACGCGGTGCAGCAGGTCGGGATCGGCGTAAATCTCCGGCAAGTCCGTTTCCAGCTCCGTGCGGAGCTTGACCTGGTTCTTCTGTTGAAGCTGTGCCTGGAAGACGCGCAGCACGGAATCCACGACCTCGTTGACTTGCGTGGGCTTGCGCTGCGGTTGCGGCATTTTCGCGAACTCGCTGAAACGGCCGACGATCGTCTTCAGGTTGTTGATCTCGGCGAGAAGCGTAGTCGTCCCTTCGTGGAAAACTTCCTCGAACATCTGCGGTGATTTTTCCTTCGCGCGAACCAGGTTCTCGACCGTGACCTGCAGGGGAAACAGCGGATTCTTCAACTCGTGAGCCAGCCGGCGCCCGAGTTCACGCCATGCCGCGACCCGTTCTGCCTGAAGTGTGCGCTCCTTCTGCTGCACAAGATCTTCGGTCATGCGATTGAACGCGGACGCCAACTCCCCCAGTTCGTCGTTGGAATCAATATCAACTTTGGCCGCCAGATCGCCAACGGCTACGCGGCGAGCGGCTTCCGCCAGCGACCCCACCGGCCGAGTCACGCGCGCCGCAAACCAGAGGCTGGCCGCGACAGCCACCAGAATGCCCGAGCCCCCGACCAACAACGCCGTGGAAACCACTTTCTTCTGCAGTTCGACCAGGGGCCGCCGCGAGCTGCCGACCAGGAGCACGCCGAGCAGATGCTGATTGGGCCCGTTCAGCGGAATGGCGTCGAAACTCTCCGCGTCCGCGGAATCCGCTGTCCAATGAATGATGTCGCGAGTCTCTTCCCCCGATCGCCGCACGTGTTCGACCAGGGGCGCGATCTTATTGGCCCCCGCGGCCGGGCCGTTCAGATCAAGAAGAGATTTCGCATTCCATTTCTCATCCAGGTTCTGATAGAGCAGCACCCGCGTACCTGTAGGAATGTCGAGGGTGGAGAGAAATCCTTGGTCGAGCCGCTCGCCGCCGATAACATAAAGCGGCTGCTCTCCGATCCGTACCGCGCGCACGGCAAACAGGCCGAGGGTCGAGCCGTTTGGCAGCTCTTCGCGTTTGAGAAATCCGCCGGCGGATCCAATCGCCGCCGGAATCGCCGGCTCCGGGTATCCGAACTTCGCCTGCCATTGCGAAGACGAGAGAATGATCCCCTGGTGATCGACCAGTTCCAGAAAGTCCAGATGCTGTTGCTCCGCCAGGTTACGAGCTTCGCCCACGTCGCTGCCGGAGTCCGAGGCGCCACGATTGACCTCCAGAGCCATCCGCTGCACATTTTCGGTCGCGGCGGCGGCTTCCACTTTGCGAACGACTTCGTCCCCCCGCCGCTGAAACTCGGAGCGGAACTGAGCGGCAATCGCATTGGCGCGTTCCTCATTCGCGCCTTCAAAGGAACTCCGCATCGTGCTCCACACGGAAGCGGAGATCACTACCACACAGAGGAGCACGGTAAACGCGAACAAGAGAAGCAGTTTCTGGCGGAAGCTCATGGCGCCTCCAGCCAGACATCGGGAATGTTCCAGTCGCCTGTCCGCGCAGGCTCCCAAGCGTGAGCACGTGCCCCGGCGGCGCTGCCGACCGGCAAATGAAATAAGGGAATGATGGTATGCCCGTCGAGCAGAGCCCGCTCGGCGGCATAGAGATCGTCAACCGCGTTGCCGTGAATCAGCGGTTGCGGCACCCCCAACTCGCGCGCCGCTTCGCGCAGCGAAGTTGCCGGATCGGGACTGGGCAGCACAATGCGCACGAGGCTGAAGTCGGCCGTTCCGGACAGCGAGACTTGCACCGTGATCCCCGCTTCGCGCGCGTTGAGGGCAATGCGGTCTGCAATCAACTGCGCCTGTGGATCGCGCGGGTCGTAGCTTAACGTGAGCGCGGGCTGCCGGGAATCGGCGAGAACAGTTCTGGCGCGCGTCACATCGGCCTGCACGGGAAAAACGGCAGAATAGCCAGTCATCCAATTCGGCAGGATCGCGGCCGTCGGCTCTCCCGCTCCTCGCAGCAGGCCGGACTGGATCGGCTTTCGGTTAATGGCTAGCGCGAGCGCGTCACGGAGGCGAACGTCCTGCGCCCGAGAGTTTGCGGGAAACACGAGCGCCATCAGTTCGACCGGCAGCGAAGTGCGAAGGCGCCCTCCATTCGAAGCGGCCTGCGGTGGAGCCTCGATGACATCCGTCTTGCCCAGTTCGAACGCGATTGCCTGGTCGCGCAGCGAACGGCCAAGGTCGATCTCGATCCCGTCGACAAAGGGACGGCCCGCCCAACTCTCTTCGTTGGCGGCGAGCTTCAAGAGCCGGCCAGGCTGGAACTCGGCGACCCGAAATGGTCCGGTGCCGATGAGGATACCATCGGGATTCCGCTTCAGAATCGCGTTGCGCGGCAGCGCCAGTTCCGCGAGCAGCGAGGGCATAGGCGAGTCACTCTCGATCGTGAGCGAATCGCCTGCCCCGCGGACGATCCATCCGGAATGCAACTCCCCGAGAATTTTGGCGACGGCAGCTGCCGAAGCTGCGCTCCCGTCATGAAACTTGGCGCCGTGCCGCAGCGTGAATTGCCAGCGCTTCCCGTTCATCTCGCTTTGCCAGGCGCTCGCTAGAGCGGGCTGCGGGCGATCGGCGGCATCGATTTCTACCAGATTGTCGGTGAGCAAGGCGAGGATGCGGGCGGAATCCCAATACTCCGTTGGCGCTTCGTTGGGCGGGATCGCCAACGCGTTCGGAGCCGCCTGCATCATCACCCGCAGGGTCCCCCCATAGCGTGGACGAGTCGCTGCACGCGCCGCGCCCAGCAGGCTAGCTGCCGCAAGCAATAGATATCCGATACGCCTCATACCAACCTGTGTCTGCCCGCCTCACAATTGCGATGGCCGTGCTGCCGTTGCTTTCGGTCCATAACGTTGCGATCGCACCATCGAACTCGACCGGGGCGCTGGCCGCCACCGGGTCGCGGTCGGGAATTTCGAATGCCCGAAGGCCATCCTGGCCGGGGTCGCCGCTTTCCGATACCAGCAACTGAAGCCCCGCGCCACAGCTGGATTGAACGCTAGCTAGGTCACTGCCCCATTTGACACCGCGAACGACCTGGTCCGTCATGCCGTCCACCAGGTGCAGGGCACCGTCGACCGCCGAGAGAACCCAGAGCGTGTAGCCGGAACGCGGCAGGGCCGCCGCGGAGTAAAACGATGGCGCAGTCGAGATCTTTCCCATCCCCGCCGAGAACGTGCCGGTGAAGAAATTTCGCGCCGGACCAAAGAAAGCGCGCACGCCTCCCTCCTCCGTCGTCAGCGGCCAGGGATCGTCGCTGTCACTGCAGCTCATTGTGAGGGGCGCAACGCCGCTCGACCGGCAAAAAGTTCCAGGCAGATAGGCGTCAAAAAGGTGATCGTGACGCAGCAGCAGTCGTCCGCGAAGATCACGCGGAAAGACCCGCGAGTGCGAGATCGGAAGCGACAGCTCCAGTTCCCAGTGCCCTGCCTGCTGGCGGTACATAGCGACTTGGCTTGCGTCGAGTGCCAAAAGGCGCGGCCCGCCCGGCATTTCCACCACCAGCGCATCGAGAATCGGTTGCTCCTGGGCAAAGAGAAATGTCTTTCGCACTGCCAGGGGCATGGCCGATGCCGGAGTACCGCTCAAAAGCGGACGCGGCATCGAAACCAGCACCACGCGGTGCTGATCTTGCCCCAGGGCAATCTCCGCGGACCAGACGTACTCGCGCACGCTTTCGGAAAGCACGATCTGGACCGAGCCAACGGATTCATCCGGCTTGGCCTCGCGCACGCCTTCTGCGTGCAGTTGGCCTTCGAGCGCGACGCGCACTTCGCTCACGCTGCGGTCGTCGAGTGAAGAGCGATTGACGATCTCCAGTGCGACCGCACCTGGACCGGTGACAGCGGCAATCTTGTGAGCCACTTGTCTGGCAGCATCGCTCAGGGTAGATGCGGAGACTGCCGAGGGCAGAAAAGCAGAAGCAAGCAGAAGCGATGTTAGCCATCTGAGCCGCGTGCCGTCTGACCCGCGCGATTGCATGTGTGGAATGCAGTGATTATAACTCGCGGGCTGGTAGACGATGCTCATGGTTGAGGACCGCTGTTCGCCGGTCGCTGATCGCTGTTCGCCAATCCGCCGGTCATTTCTGCAGTGTTTTACGCTGCCGCAAACAGCGAACGACGATCAGCGATCAGCGTGTTTTTACTGCTGCGGCTTGTCTTCGCCCGCATCATCAGATTGGCTGACGTGATTCGCGGCGGCCATGCCGGTATTCATTCCGCGCAAGACGTCATTGGTGAAAAAGAATTTGCCGTCGGCCGGGACCATCATAATCTGCAGCTTGTCCGACAGCCGTTCGGCCACGATTTTGTTGATCAGCAATGGATTCTGTTTCAGGATGACGCTTTCGCTCTGCATGCGCTCGGCGTCCGCCGCGGCGGTTACGCGGATGCGTTCAGCTTCCGCCTGCGCCAGGAGTTTTCGCCGCTCCATCTCGGCTTTGCTGTCGATGATTTTGGCTTCGCCCGCCGCCTCGGCTCCCTTGACGGTGGTCTCCTTTCGCGCTTCGGCTTCGAGTTTCGATTGCTCAATCTGTTTCTGCTTCAACGGAAGCAGGTACTGCATGGCGTCGGCTTCGCCTTTCGCCTGAAGCACGCGGACCGCCGCCTGTCCCTCGGCTTCCTTCACCTGCTGCGCTTTCGTCGCTTCAGCGTCAGCTTCGGCGATCTTGACCTGTTTCTGGTGGATCTCGGTCTCAACTCCCATGCGATCGTTTTCCTGCTCTTTGACCAGCAGAGACTCGAGGCCCTTGGCATATTCCTCTGGCAATTGGATATCACGCAGCATCACTTCCTTCACGATGACGCCATCAGCGGCCAGCCGCTTGCGAATCAACTCCGCGGCGCGCTGTCGTACCTCTTCCCGCTTGGCCGAGAAGACTTCGCGGACGGTGTAGGAGGGAACCAGTTCGCGCCACGCCGTCGCGACCACCGGCGGCACGATTTCTTTTTCGAGCGGTTGAGGCAGATTCGCCTGAATGTAATCAAGATGCTTTGGGTCAAGCTGGTAGCGCACGGTGATCGCCATGCCCAGGGTTAGTCCTTCCTTCGCTTGGACATGTAGAGGTTCACCCTTCCCCGTGCCCTTGGCCAGAGAATCTTCCGTGACTCCGGTTGTGAAGAGTTGATCGCGCGTATTGAAGAGTTCCACGCGCTCGACCAGCGGCGTCACCAGATGCACGCCGGGGTAAAGCGTTCCAGCCAGCGTCCCGCGAGTCTGGCTGACTCGAACGCCCGCCATCCCGCTGGGTACGATCACGATCGCTGCCGAAATCAGCAGCGGCGCCCAAGCCATCAGAGCGAGAGCAATAGATGTCCTCCACCGCGCGACGGGAGCAGGCGGCAGGGGCGTGGTGCCTTCGGGGTAAAGCCGCCCGCGTTTATAGGCGATCAGCAGATACAGGTCATAAGTGAGAATTCCGGCGGCAATCGTCAACATCGCAATTCCCGCGCCGAGCAGCAGGTACTTCACGAACAGCATGGGGCTTCTCCTTTGACGGTGGGCGTCAACGTTTTTGCCCAGGTTTGACAGGTTCCGGGCGGCGGGCAAAGACCACCTGGAATATGCGTCCGAAGATGAGTTCTTCGATCAGGATTGCGGTCGCGAGCGAGAACGTCAGCCCGCCGACGATCACCAGGAGTTGCAGCATGGTTTCCATAAAATCCACCCGTGGTTCGAGCCTTGCCAGATGCACTTTGACAAGAGCACGGGCAGAGCCGAAGAGTAGGTGGTTGAAAAATAAGAAGTTACGGGATGTTCTGTGGCGGAAGCTGTGGCCGTGAAAGCGCGGGCGTGTCAGACGGGATACAAGAAAATCGGGCGGCCCACGCCACCGCCCGATCGGTTTGTTCCGCTATCGCTGAGCAGTCACTTCGCGGCGCTGTCCGTCTTTGCGGCCGTTGTCGCCGGGGGGCCGACGTCGGCCGGCAGCTTGCCGTTCAGCGACTTCAGAAACTCCAGCAGATCTTCGCGTTCCTGTCCGCTCAGGAAATCGAGCACGTGAATCTGCTTGTCGAGGTGCGGATTGGAATTCCCGCCACCGATGTAGTGGTCAATCACAGCCTTCAGGTCGGGCATGCTGCCGTCGTGCATGTAGGGTGCGGTCAGCAAGCAGTCGCGCAACGTAGGAGTCTTGAAGGCGCCCATGTCGGCGTCGTTCTTGGTCTGCGTGTAGCGGCCGGTATCAACGAACTCGCCCCGCGTGTCCGCGCCAATGCCGATGTTATGGAACTTGTTGTCGGTGAACAGGGCGTATTTCGCGCCGATCGTGTGGCACACCGCGCAGTTGCCGCGCTTCGGATTCACAAACACTTTCAGGCCGCGCTGTGCCGACAGCGAGAGCGCCTTCTTGTCTCCCCTGTAATAGAAGCGGTCAAAGGGAGAATTTCCGCTCAGCACCGTCCGCTCGAACGAGGCGATCGACTTGGTGACCATGTCAATCGTGATCTGGTCGGTGCCCCAGGCCTTCTTGAACTCTTCGCGATAACTAGGATCCTTCTGCAGCCGTTCTTCAACACCTTTCAGCGTGTGCGCCATTTCCACCGGATTCGCCATCGGCCCTGCCGCCTGCGCTTCCAGGCTGGGAGCGCGGCCATCCCAAAACTGCAGCGCGGAATAGGCCGAGTTGATCACGGTGGGCGCGCTACGCACACCCGTCTTGCCGTGCACGCCGTTCGAAACCGGCTTGTCGTCGGTGAACCCCATCGCCGGGTTGTGGCAGGTCGCGCAGGAAACCGTGTTATCGACGGAGAGTGCGGTGTCGTAGTACAAGCGCCGTCCCAGCGCAATGGTTTCCGCGGTTGGCGGGTTGTCGGCCGGGATCGGCACCGGCGGCAGACCCAGCGGGGCCTTGATCGCCGCCGTCTTGCCCACGGGCATCACCGGATTCTCAGACAGCACAAACGAGCCGCCCGAAACCAGCAGCCAGGCTGCACAGGCACAGACCAATGTGGCAGCAATCACGATAAGGATAGAAATGCGTTTCATAGCAGGGACCTCCGGGGGCCAGGATGCGGGAATTCCCGGCTCAAACTAATAATCCGAGACACTCTGATTCTAGGGAAGCAGCACC